>ENA-UOOA01000561-UOOA01000561.1-human-gut-metagenome-genome-assembly--contig:-P61old-NODE-561-length-74106-cov-11.101592_pt1 | contig 74106 bp, 69 predicted proteins | sample MGYA00242467_ERZ724014 | MGnify/ENA metagenome assembly ERZ724014 | reverse complement strand
ATTAACATTCTTCAACTCTACTTGAGTGTTTACACATAATTATTGACAGTATCTATAATCCCTCTCTAAGAATACAAATTACTAACATTATATCAAAAATAGGTATAGATAATATTTTCATATTACTAGATTCAAAAAGTACATCATTTCTGTGACCGTGGTGAGTACTTTTGGGTATTTTTCAAGGTGAAAGAAGTAGTTAAAACATTGGATCGAAGCATCAAAAGCAAAATTTTGGAAATAAGAAAATGCTTCTCTCATTTCGAGAGAAGCATTATTTCATATTACCCGATGTGAGTCTTATATTGACTGAAGATTTCGTTAATATCATCTTCAACCAAGTGATAGATTTTCCAGTCAAATTCAGTTCTAGCAACATAACCAAGACTGTGTAACAAAAATTCATATAATCTTCATAAAAATCAGAGATGCAGGGGAGGAGTAGTTCACTGATATCAGATGAACAGAGTTTTTCTTAAGGAATGTTATTTTCTTCACAATAAAATGCAAGTGCTTGGTCGAGAAAATAATCTGTGCGATCTCTGGAAAAGTCGAATTGACTTTCTTCTGTCTTTGTCTTAGGATGTTCGACCACAGTTTATTCTTTCTTAAAAAGGTACTTCAGTTTTTGAACACGTTTATACCTCATATAAAAATATCCCATTATTTGACTAATGGGATATCATTATTATTTCATCGTTGGGAACAACAAGACATCACGGATGGTTGTTGTGTCAGTGAGAAGCATGCAGAGACGGTCGATACCGATTCCGAGTCCACCTGTTGGTGGCATACCGTATTCGAGAGCTTCAACGTAGTCGTAGTCGATGCCTGTTGCTTCGTCGTCACCGAGTTCTTTAGCAGCAGCTTGTGCTTCGAAACGTGACAATTGATCGATTGGATCATTCAACTCAGAATAGGCATTTCCGTATTCTTTGGTCATAATGAAGAGCTCAAAACGATCCGTGAAGCGTGGGTCTTCTGGATTTTTCTTAGCCAAAGGTGACACTGCTACTGGGTGACCATAAACAAAAGTTGGTTGCGTCAAGGTTTCTTCAACAAATTCTTCGAAGAAGGCATTGATAATTTGTCCCACTTCTGTGTAGTGTTTTTCAACTGGTACATGTTTTTCGTTTGCAAGTGCTACAGCTTCTTCAAAGGTCATGTCTTGCCAGAAGTCAACGCCAGTGATTTCCTTGATGGCATCAACCATATGGATGCGTTTGAATGGTTCGTTGATTTTGATTTCTGTTCCTTGGTAGTTGACAGGCCCATCTCCTTTGACAGCTTTTGCAGCATGCTGGATAATACCTTCTGTTAAATCCATAATATCATGGAAATCAGCATAGGCTTGGTAAACCTCAATCATAGTAAATTCAGGATTATGAGTTGCATCCATTCCTTCGTTACGGAAGATACGGCCAATCTCATAGACGCGTTCCATACCACCAACAATGAGACGTTTGAGATGAAGTTCTAGAGCTATACGAAGCACCATATCAATATTTTGAGCATTGTGGTGTGTAATAAATGGTTTGGCAGCCGCACCCCCAGCTTCATTGTGAAGCACTGGTGTTTCGACTTCAAGGAAACCTTGAGCATCGAGGTAGCGACGGATTTCAGAAATGATTTTTGAACGTGTGACAAAGCGGTCAAAGCTTTCACGGTTAGAAATCAAATCGAGGTAACGTTTACGGTAAATCGTTTCAATGTCTGAAAGTCCGTGGAATTTCTCAGGCAATGGACGAAGGGCTTTAGACAAGTGCGTGATATGAGTAGCCTTGATAGAAAGTTCTCCCATATCTGTACGCATAACTTCACCTTCGACACCGAGGAAGTCACCAAGGTCAGCTTTCTTGAAGATTTCGTAGTTTTCTTCACCGACAGCATCTTTACGCACATAGATTTGGATTTGACCATCGCGATCTTGGATGTGAGCAAAGCCAACTTTACCTTTACCACGCTTAGTCATCAAACGGCCTGCGATAGTAGCAGTTTCATTGATTTCGTGCAATTCTTCTTTTGTTTTATCGGCGTATTTTTCTTTTAATTGACCAGATGTAGCTGTGCGTTCGAATCGCTTACCAAAAGGATCGATTCCTTGTTCAGCCAAGGCCGCCATTTTTTCACGACGGACAATCTGTTGATCGTTTAATTCTTCCATGTGTTGATTTGGCATGTTAGTCCTCCATAAAATAGTCGTTAATATTGTATCATAATTCATCCTCTAAAGATAGGACAAATGACTAAATGTCAGATAAATAAAGGGGAAAGCCCTTTATTTTTAAGAAAAATAGTTAACTTGAATTAATGATTGATTAGGAAGTTATATAATTTATTGACAAATATAATAAAAAAGTGTACAACAACAGGGTAGGATTCGTATGAAATTAAGGAGAGTATACAATGAAAAAGAAAAATTATGTTGGTAAAGCTGTGATGCTTGGCGCTTTACTAGCGCCTATTGGGCTACCTACGGTATCTGTGTTAGCAGATGGCTTTTATCAAAATCAAACAAGTGCTCATGCTGCAGATATTACAAACTGGATTGCCAGCACACCGCAACAAATTACAAATAATTTGATAACTCAGAACATCAATCCACAACAGTTAGATGGTCAAAAATATGTAATTCAATGGGGTGATACCTTGTGGGGAATCTCTCAAGCGACGGGAATCTCTATTGAAAAATTAGCCTACGATAACAATATTCAGAATATTGACCTTATCTTCGCGGGTGACGTCCTCATCTTGAAACGTGATGGTGATGTACCAGCAGGTTATCATGTGACTGGTAATGGTCACCGTTGTGCACATTCTAAGATTGTTATCAACAACTATTATGGCGATAATAACCGAGTGATTATCAATAATAGTACTTTTGTATCTGATGACCACTCTAAGAATACAATGATTTACGCTCCAGATAATTCTGATCACAGCATTTCATTCTCCAATAACAACAACAATAATAACGATAAGGATAAAGATTCTAAAGAAAGTAAGGAGTCATCTTCTTCATCATCAGAATCTAAAGACGCTTCATCAAGTTCAACAAGTTCTTCTTCATCTTCTGCATCAAGCTCAGCAGCAAGTGGCAGTGAAAGTAAAGCAAGTACAGATACTTCTAAAGAGAAAGAATTGACTGAGGATGCTTTCCAAGACAAGGTTCAAGAAGAAGTTTCAAATATTTATCAACAAAAACGCTCAGGTAGACCTGCATGGAAATTCTTCTCACATGTAGATGATAAGAATGATCTGAATGCTGATGCTAAGGAGGACACTGAAAGAACAGCGCTTTACCGTCAAGGCGAAACTGCTAAAGATGAAGACATTGCTAATGGTCCTAAAGATGGTGCCAGAACTGAAGCCAATGCCAAAGCACTCGCTGAGAAGATTTACGACACCCTTAACAATGGTGGCAAAATGTCAGAGCTTATCAAGGCAAAATATGCCCAAATTAAGGTAACTTACAAGGGTGATAAGTGGACCTTCAATGTTGATGTTTATAAAGAAAAAGAAAGTTCATCATCAAGCACTGAAACATCATCTGAATCAAAAGCTTCATCAAGTGATGATTCTCAAACAGAAACACGCATGAGTTCAAGTTCATCATCAAGTTCTTCAAGTCATACTGAAACAGACTCAGAGGCAAATTCCTCTGACCTAACTGGTGACGAATAGAGAGAGGCCAATCATGTCAAAGAGAAATATCATTATTAGTGTTGTACTTGCTTGCCTCTTGGTTACGGGAGCTGGTTTCAGTGTCTTCTATTACTGGGGGTCACACCATTTGGATAGTGTTGTACCTGGTAAGGTTTACCAATATTCAAGTTCTTTAAATGGTGAGGTCAACAATCGTGTCATGTATGTAGCCTTCCAAGAGGGTGGTAACAAGGCACTAGTGAGTCAGGACCGTACGACAGTGGTTAATGCCGCTAAGAGCCAGACTGATTTTGACAAAGCCTATAGTGACCAAACAGCTAAATGGGAATATAATGTGACAAAAACAACTTTGACTCTCGGTAAAAAAGAGGATGATCAATTGTCACAATGGCAGTACAATAAGGTCTTTGCTTATGGCGACCATTTCACATCAAAAGATTTCTATTACCAGATTGCCAAAGGTGGTCAGGGTGAAGTGAAACAGAAAATGACTTTTAAAGAAATTAAATAATCATCTGATGATAAAAAGATCCCTAAGGTTTGGAATGTCATGTTTCAAACCTTTTTTCTATCTGAAATACTGGAAGTCACGAATAATATTTTCCCAATTTTGGTCAAAAATTGAAATAAGAGGGCAAAAACGGTATAATAAAAATGTTTGAGCAATTTCATGCTAATCAAAAAACAGATATGCATGACTGCTTATAGACAGTTGACTTAAAGCAACTTTTGCAAGACTTAGGCTTAGGGGCTGACTGCTTCATCAGTTTAGTTATCGGACATTCTAGTTTGCTAAGTCTATGACAAGAGAATGATATAAGAGAGAACGGACAAATGATTACTTCTATTGTTTTTGACGTTGACGATACTATTTACGACCAACAGGCACCTTATCGTATTGCCATGGAAAAATGTTTCCCTGACTTTGATATGACCCATATGAATCAGGCTTATATTCGTTTCCGCCACTATTCTGACATCGGTTTTCCACGTGTAATGACCGGTGAGTGGACAACCGAATATTTCCGTTTTTGGCGCTGTAAAGAGACACTTTTGGAGTTTGGTTACCATGAAATCGATGAAGAAATGGGGAACCATTTCCAAGAGGTTTACGAGCATGAGTTGGAAAACATTACTATGCTTGATGAAATGCGCATGACCCTTGATTTCCTCAAAGAAAAAAATGTTCGTATGGGAATTATTACTAATGGACCAACAGAGCATCAGCTTAAGAAAGTCAAGAAGTTAGGATTATACGATTACGTGGATCCCAAATGTGTCATCGTCAGTCAGGCGACAGGATTCCAAAAGCCTGAAAAGGAAATCTTCAATCTTGCTGCTGAACAATTTGATATGAATCCATCGACGACTCTCTACGTCGGAGATTCATACGACAATGACGTTATGGGTGCCTTTAACAGTGGCTGGCATTCTATGTGGTTTAACCACCGTGGACGTAGTCTTAAACCAGGTACGAAACCAGTCTTTGACTTGGAAATAGATAGTTTCGAGCAACTCTTTGGAGCTGTGAAAGCCTTTTTCGACCTTCCAAATAACAAATTTATCTTTGATATTAACGATAAAGAAAATCCAGTTCTTCAACTGGGTATTAACAATGGTCTTATGATGGCAGCTGAACGTCTTCTTGAGAGCAATATGAGTATTGATAAGGTGGTTATTCTCCTTCGTTTGGATGCTAACCAGGAAAAAATTCTTCGTATGAAGTATGGAAAATAAAAAAACGGCCTAACGAGGCCGTTTTATTGTCTAGAATGTGATAAAGGGGGAAGTGAAATGGTGGGAACAGATAACTTAAAATATGATATTGAAGCACTAAGTACTGAGCGTGATGCTTTTAGAAAATAGGTAGAAGAGCTCAACGATAAATGTGGTGATCTCTTTGTGGGTGTTAGAGATGCGGAGCAGATGAAGTGTGTTGCCTGAGATTCCTATTATGCCTTGGCGGATCATCTTAATGCTGAAGAAAAGCAAAGAGGGTTTTCTGATAACTATTGGGAACATGTTCATAGAATTGTCAAAGATGAACCGAGTCGGAAACAATTACCAAGTAGCCCTAAAAAGTAATAGTTTTATGGTTTTTTTCATGCAAAAAAAGCGATCCTGTTAAGGACCGCTTATTTCACGATATAAGATGATGACTTAGCTAATTTTGTTGACTTGAGTCCTATAGGATGTGTCATTCCAAGATTTGAGAATGAAGTGCTCACAATCATCTGTCTCGAGAATTGTGACAGATGCATTGTCAAGACCACCGGCTTTACGAAGAAGACCAGGTTCAAAGCCAAGTAGACTACGAATAGAAGCTGTTAGATTAGCTCCATGTCCGACGAGGAGGACGTTCTTCATACTACTATCTTTCAGTGTTCGGACTAAGTCAACTACACGTTTGGTTGTGTGATAGACGGACTCCGCTTGAAAGTTGTTGGCACGGAAGTTGGCCAGGTTATGACGAAAGGCATCCATTTCTTTGGGATAAATCGCTTGAATGATAGAAAGTTTTTGTCCCTCTAGTTTCCCCAATTGCCACTCACGCAGATCCTTGGTATAGGTAATTTTAGCTTTAGTTTTTTGAGACTCCATGATGAGTTCAGTTGTTTTTTTAGCGCGTGGTAAGTCACTTGATAAGACCAAGTCGAAATGAGTATCACTGAGGTAATGGCCAAGCTCACTGACTTGCTCAATAGATTCTTTAAGAAGGGGGGAGTCTCCCTTGGAACCTTGGAGGCGTCCTTCCAAATTCCATTGAGTTTTACCGTGGCGTACAAAATATAGTCTCATGATTACTCCTTAATATCAGCAAACTCGGCATTAACGAAATCAGCAAGTTCTTGACTGTTGATGCGGATAGAACGCCCAATCTCTCCAGCTGAGACAATAAGAAAACCTGCTTCCTGGGCAGACTGATCGATATAAATGGGAAAATTGTGTTTTTGACGAATTCCCACAGGATTGTTAGCCCCGTGTACATAGCCAGTTGTTTTTTGGAGATCCTTTTGTGGAATCATTTGAACTTTCTTGTTGCCTGAAATTTTAGCTAATTTCTTTTCGGATAGATGCTCAGTGATAGGGATAATACCAATGACTGGTCCTGTCTTATCCCCTTTAAGGGCCAGGGTTTTATAGATGCTCTCACGCGCCACATCCTCTGGAAGCTCTCCTTCTAAACCGTTGAAGGATAAGCTATCATGGTCTATTTTAGCCTTATCAAGAATTTGGTCGACCAAAGTTTTCTTGACTTTGCTTTTTTTAGCCATTACGTTATCTCCTTTTCAAAGTTGTACATTTCTACTTTCCATTATAACACATTTGTCCAAACACGCTTAAGTCAATTTGGGCAAGAAGAAAACCAGTGTCTGAAACACTGGTTTTTACTCACTAGTAGACGACTTTGAGGAACGAGATGAGCTGGTTACAGTTGCTGAGCTAGTTGAACTTGTCGAAGTAGTTTTCTTATTTTTAGTTGATTTCTTCTTAATCTTTCCAAAGAGTTTTTCAAAGGTTTTACGCTTGTTTTTCTCAGGGTTGATTTGATTAAGATCTAGGGTATTGTCGAAACCAGGAAGGCTTCCTTGTGACGTATACTGGTGAAGGTCATAGTCGATTTCAGTATTTGGCAAAGCCTCATAGTAGCCCGAGTCGGTACCATAGGCTGGAATCCAAACGGCATCGAAGTTTTTGGTTGAAACTTCTTGCTCAAGCATGAAATAGGCACCAATATAGAGGCCAATCTTCTCAGCTCCTAGACGTTTGAGTTCAGCACGAAAGGCTTGGACACCTTCCTCCATGTTAGACATGGTTTCCTCTTCAACGTCAATCCAGTAATAGGTAGGTTTGTATGGAGAAGCATTATTGTAGAAAATACGAGCTTCTTCCTTCATCTCTTTGACAGAAGTACCTTGGGCGTAGGAATAGACGGCAACTGGAACGTCACGTTTTTTGAATTCTTTGATATGTGTTTTAAAAGATTTGTCAACTCCATTTGAGCTGGCGGCATTACTATCCTTACTAATCTGTGAACCACCGAAGACGCGGATGATAGCACCAGAAATATAATTTGACAAGACATCGTAGTCGATATCCTGAGGAAGTTGCCAACCCGAAAGGTCGATAATGGGATTGAGTATCAGCTCCTCATCGGAACTGTCAGATGTACTACTGGTTGTTGTTTTTGGTGTAGTAGCAGAAGGAATAGCTGATTTCACTTTCTCGAGATGCGCCTGCTGTTTAGACGTATTGTGAATGTTTGCAATAACTAATGCTAATCCTAAAAGAGCTAGAACCACGTAAACAACGATCGGTTTAATTCTTCTTCTCATCCCTTCCCATTCTACATTAAATAGCGTAAAAATGCAAAACACTCGGCATATAAATTATGTGAGATATATTACAGTGACTTATTTTTTTAAAGTTTAGTGATACTAGCTCAAACTGATTTAATGAGGGTATTATTAGGGGATTAGTTGTGAATTAAGTGAATATTTCATTTATTTAAGAAAGATTTTTAGCCTTATTTATCAGATTTTTCCTTAAAACTAGCACCACTAGTGGCATCAGACCAAGCTACTAGTGCTTGAGCAGAACTATCCAGATAGGTCTTGAGAGGTTGTTTTAAATCATAAATGGTTTCCCAAAATCCAAGGACATTTCCTTCTTTATCGAGAGCAGCCTGATAGGTCTGGATTAGGATTTGATCAAAACTGTCTGTGGGAATTTGATAACTCATTTCTTTGTTAGGAGAAGCCAAAATCTCAGATAGAATCCAATCGGGCAAATTTTCAGACTCACGGGGAAAGAAGCTACCGTCAGCCCCACCATTGTCATAGAGAAGGGTTCCTGTAGCATCATAGGCTGCTAGTTTATAGGGCAAATGGTTCAGTAATGTTTTTAAAACGTTCATATTTTCATGATAACTTCTTTCATGCGAAATAGCAATACATTGGATTGAGAAGTATACAATCGTAGGATAGTATCAGTTTGTCTAAGGATAATAGTAGCCCTGAAATCAATATAAGGCTATAATAAGGACAAAATATTTGAGGTAATATCATGTCAAAACTTATTTTTTTGATGTTGATGGCCTCTATAAGGCTTTTGATAGATTAGGATTATTGAAATAGAAAAACTGAGTTCCTTTTGGAGCTCAGTTTGTATTTTATGCCGGTTTACGACCGATAAATTTTTTCAAGAGGAATAAGAGATAGCCAACAGCAATGTAGCCAGCACTGATGACCAGGACGTTTATCATGACCTTATTCCAACCAAATTTATTGACATTGATAAAGAAGTAGGCGAAAGGACTATCTTTGGCACCTGGAATTGACAGTTTTAGAACCAGTCCGTTTAGAAGGGCAAAGGCGAAGTAAGACAGTGGGAACAGGGACCAGTAAAGTGGTTCGCGCAGACGAAAGGCTTTCTTAGCATCGAAAATGAGGGTATCAAGCACCAATCCCCAAGGGACAATATAGTGAACTAAGAAATTGCGGAGGGTCCAGAATTTCTCAGGTTCTGTAATAGGAGCCAAGAGGATGTGATAGATGACTCCAGTGATGAGGATAGCCATGGTTACGCCACCCTTGTAACGCAAGAGTTTTGTGTTAGTCGTCGCATCCCCTTTTTTGAAGTCATAGATGATAAAGAAAATCAAACTAGAAAAGACGAGGATATTGGACAAAACGGTGTAGTAGAGCAACATGCCCCAACCATCATCATGGATTTGAATAGAGACTCCTACCAGTCCACAAAGAGCTAGTAAGATACGGTAAAATCGTGAAATAGTCATAAGCTTCCTTTTCCTAATAAATAATCTCTCTTATCATATCACATTTTTCACTAACAATTTATTGAAAATTCTAGTAAAATCAAAGTAAGAAAGACTTTCAAGGAGTTTACCATGCCCAATTTAATCGATTATCTTGAACAGGTGAAGGAGCTTACCTTTGATCAAGAACCTCTCAATATCTTGGATAAGGTTTGCATTAATGAAATTGGCTAACTGACTTATGAAAAATGGCTCTTAGCAAGTCATTTGAAGGAAACCATCAATCTACATGACTATGCTAAAGGGAAGGACTTAAATCCAGACTACAGCTTCATGGTGACTAAGAAACGGGTTGAACTAGCTGAATCTATGGTCAGGTCGAGGCGTTTTGCGGGACTTAATCTAAGTAGCTACCGTAGTGTCTTGGACAAGGAAGTTGAAAAGCAATTTGCAGCCATAATTTTCAGTTTACCTGAATTAGACTACCATCAGCTTGTCTTTCGTGGGACAGATATAGTGTCATTGGATGGAAGGAGGATTTTCAGCTGACCTATAGTCGAGAAATTCCAGCTCATCGCTCAGATATTGCCTTTCGGTCTGATCACTTGCCTAATCTCAGTGGCTATATCACTTGTTTCTGGCCATTCAAAGGGTGGTAATCTTGCCCTCTATTCGACTATTCAAAGCTCGACTTGTTCTACGTGAGCAAATAGCAGAGCTTTTGCTCCTAGATTCTCCAAGGTTGATGAAACCACTCTTAGAAAATCCTGCTTACCAAGAGTTTAAAGTCAAGATGACAGTTATCAGACCTCGAGATTCTGTTGTAGAGTCATGCTCTACTGGGAACAGGCTGCTCAGCTAGTAGCAGCGGAAGGTATAGGGATCTCTCAACATAATGCCTTACTTTGGCAGGTTGACCCGGAGAACAGGGAATTTATCTATGTGGATCAGCCCACAGAGATGAGTCAACGCATGGAAGGAACTTTCCAAGAATGGATTGAGACCTTTCCAAATCAAGAACTCAAGCAAGTCTGAGATTTATTCTTTGATACTATTCTTGATTCTGGAATTGAAAGTCTAGACGATCTTGGGATAAAAACTCTCCCTAAACTAGGTCAGTTGTTACAAGAATTTGGCAACCTTACTGACCAACAAAAAAAGGTTCTTCAAGACGGTTTCAACCAGTTACTCTGGATATTTTGGAAGTCAGGGAACAAGAAATATAGTCACCCCAAGCTAGAACTTCCTGATTATATCAAAAAATTGAGTGAATTAACTAACAGCGATTAGGGCCATCTGAACTATAGAAATGGAGGATATCATGCCAAAAAACGTACTTATTACAGGAGCAACATCAGGAATTGGTGAAGCAACGGCGTATGCCTTTGCCAAAGAGGGGGAAATGTCATCCTAACAGGTCGCCGTGTGGAGCGCTTAGAAGCCTTGAAAGAAGAGCTCCAAGCCACCTTATCCAGGCCCAAAAAGTTTGGACCTTTACATTGGATGTTACTGATATGGAGATGGTCAAGGACGTTTGCCAAGCAATTCTCAAAAGTGTGGGTCAAGTCCATGTCTTAGTCAATAATGCAGGCCTGGCACTAGGCCTAACAGCTTACCAAGACTACGAAGAGTGGGACCTGCTGACCATGCTCGACACCAATGTCAAGGGCTTGATGATGGTGACACGTCAGATTTTGCCGAGTATGGTAGCTGCCAATGAGGGCCATATCATCAATATGGGCTCTACAGCAGGCATCTATGCTTATGCAGGCGCCGCTGTCTATTCAGCAACCAAAGCTGCAGTGAAAACTTTTAGTGACGGCTTGCGTATTGATACCATTGCCACAGATATCAAGGTAACAACCATTCAGCCAGGTATTGTTGAGACGGACTTTTCTCAAGTTCGATTTCACGGTGACAAAGAGGACAAGGCAGCCAAGGTTTATCAAGGTTTGGAAGCCCTCCAAGCCCAAGATATTGCGGAGGCAGTCCTCTATGTTACCAAGCAACCACGACGTGTTCAGATTTCAGACATGATCATCATGGCTAACCAACAAGCCACAGGGTTTACGATTCATAGGGGAGAGTAAAAAGAGAAACTTATGAAGAATAAAACTAATCCAGCCATCGGCAGTAGCTGGGAAGACTTACAATCAAAACTCTTTAGCAAGGAAGAAATTGAAGCCAGTTACCAAAGAGTGGAAAAACTCATTCAGAAAAAAAGAGTAAATAGAAGATAAAAACATGGAACCAAGCTGTGTTTTTTTGTTTGAACTTTCCCAAAACTATGAAAGAAACCGTGAAAATGCTATAATGTAAGGGATTACGACAATGTTGAAAGGATAAGTCATGCCAGCAGTTACTCCAGAACTTGAGATAGAACGTCAATTAATCGAGCAATTAACCTCTGGTGAGAGCCAGTGGACCTATCGCCCAGACTTAAAAAATGAAGGTCAATTATGGGATAACTTTTTTGAGAAGTTAGCGCAAAATAACGTTGCCCTCCTTGCTGACCATCCCTTGACTGAGCAGGAGAAGCGCCAAATCAAGAACCAGCTTAACTTCATTAACTATTATGAAGCTGCTAAGTGGTTGGCTGGTGAAAATGGTATTGCCAAAGTCGAGGTACAGCGTGAAGATGCTAGCCTTGGGACTATCCGACTTTCTGTCATCTGGCGTGACAATATCGCTGCTGGAAAATCCAGTTACGAAGTGGTCAATCAAGTTGAACGTGACAAGGCTTATTCACAAGATCAGGACCGTCGTTTAGATACGACGCTGATGATTAACGGACTTCCTCTTATTCATATCGAGCTCAAGAGTCCTCGTGTCGCCTTTTTGGATGCCTTTCATCAAATCAAAAAGTATGACCGTGAAGGAAAGTTACGTGGCATCTATTCTGCCCTTCAGATGTTTGTTGTGACGAATAAAGTAGACACACGCTATATCGCAGCTGCACGAGAAGATAAACTCAATAAACAATTCTTGACATCTTGGGTGGATAAAGATAATAAACCCATGACCAGTCTCATGGACTTTGCCCACGAAGTCCTGTCTATTCCACGTGCCCATCAGATGGTGATGCAGTACTCCGTTATTGATGATAGTAAGAAAGCCCTCATCCTCTTACGTCCTTATCAAATTCATGCCATAGAGTCTGTTCAGGATGCCTCTCGCCGTCAAGAATCTGGCTATATCTGGCATACCACGGGTTCTGGTAAGACCCTGACCTCCTACAAGGTGGCTCGCAACCTCTTGCAGATCCCAGCTATCCAAAAGACCATCTTTGTCGTCGACCGTAGGGACCTTGACCAGCAGACGACCTCGTCCTTTCTCTCTTATGCGGCCAATGATGTCATTGACATCGACGAAACGGACAATACTCATGACTTGGTCAAGCGTTTGGCAGGAAATGATAAGCGAGTGATTGTGACGACTATCCAGAAAATCACAACCATGATGCGCAAGTTTGGAGAGGGTAAATACCAAAAGGATTCGGAAAAAATCAAAGACCTTCGTGTGGCTTTCGTTGTGGATGAATGTCACCGTGCGGTCACGCCTCAGACTCAAAAGGATATCAAAGGCTTTTTCCACAATTCGCTCTGGTATGGCTTTACTGGTACACCGATTTTCAAGGAAAATAAACGCAAGCAATTAGGCGATTTGGCACAAACTACCCACCAACAATATGGCGAACGCCTACACGAGTATACGGTCAAAGAAGCCATCCATGACGGGGCAGTCCTAGGATTCAAGGTAGACTATCGAAATACTATTATTTCGCCGATTCCTGAAAAAGATCTTCCTGACTCTGTCTATGAAGATAAAGAACACATGCTGGAAGTACTGGATGCTATCCTAAACAAAAGTTATCAACAGTTGGGCTTCCCAAATGGTGTGGGTAAGACCTATGAGGCTATCTTAACCGTTAAGTCCATTCCGCAAGCTCAGGCTTATTACAATCTGCTCAAGAGTATCAAGGCAGGACAGGAACGTGTCAAGGTGTCAGAGCGAGCTAAGCGCGTGCTACCCGACTTTCCAAAGATGACGGTCACTTACTCTGTGTCGGAAAATGAAGAAGAGTCTATCGACTACCAAGACCACATGAAACAGGTCATGGACGACTACAATCAGGAGTTCGGTACCCATTTTACTATGGCTGATTTGCGTGGCTTTAATACGGATATCAATAATCGTTTAGCCAGAAAGTTAGACAAATACATTCCTCGCAATGAACAGTTGGATTTGGTTATCGTCGTTGACCGTCTTTTGACCGGTTTTGATGCCCCCTGTCTATCCACTCTCTTCATCGACCGTAAGCCCATGCGTCCACAGGATTTGATTCAAGCCTTTAGTCGCACCAACCGCATCTTTGACAGTAAAAAGCGTTATGGTCATATCATCACCTTCCAAAGACCAGAGGCCTTTAAAGAGGCTGTGGATAACGCCCTTAAACTCTACTCAAACGGTGGTGAAAATGATGTCACTGCCCCAGACTGGGCAGAAGAAAAAGCTAACTTTATCCAAGCCTGGATAGACTTTCAAGTAAAAGTGGAAGATGTGGAAAACTATGTCATCACGATTGAGCAGGCTACTAGCCCACAACTCCGTCGCATTGCTAAGGCTTACCAAACCTTTGACAAGTATCTGGCATCTATCCGTGTCTATAGCGAATACGATGAAGCGGCTATCTATGCAGAAACTGGCCTATCAGATGAAAAGCTCGAAACCTATCTAGGAATCTATCAAAATATCCTAGCAGAGCTCAAGAGTCGAGCAGAAGACGATGGTGATGATAATCTCTTTGATATCCACTACGAACTGGAATCGGTCCAAGTCGACGAGATTAACTATGCCTACATCCTGACACTGATTCAAAGTATGATTCAGCAGGAAGAGGACAGTCCACAGGCCCTCAGTGACAAGGATATCGAAACGGTTGATAACTATATCCAGAGTCTGGAACGCACCAATCCTAAACTAGCCGAAATCATCCGAAACTTGTGGAAAGAAGTCCAAGCCAATCCTAAAGATTACCAAGGACAATCTATCACTGGTGTCTTGGACACTATGATTGAAGCCATTATCGACGACCATCTCAAACACTTTGCCAGAGAATGGTATGTCGGACTGGATGAACTTCGTTACTATGTCCAACACTATCGTAAGGGTGCCAAGAAGCAATCTGGAGAAAGCCAGCTCACCAAGAGCCAACGCTACAAAGACTACAAAGCAGAAACAGCTGATGCCCTCAACCCACTCAGCTACAAAAAACATATCAAAGAAGCCTACACCAAACTCATTGAAGAGGTTATTGAACCATTGAGAGTTGGGAGGTAGAGGGAATGGAAATATCTCAACTAGACAGAATTTCATATTCAATTTTGTTGCAAGAGACTTTAGAATTAAGACAAGTTTTACAGTCAATTGTAAATTCTCAAGATACTATTGATAATTATGACATCTTTATTCCCTTTCTACCTATTATGTCTTCTGTGTGTCTCGGTTGGTGTGATTTATTTACGAAAGAAGGTATAAAAATAGAAATTCCTGATATAGAAGGTTATAGTTGTGTAAGGTTGCTAAAAAATTGTAGAATTGGTTTGAAGTTATATTGTGACCAGAGAATTGGCAAAGCAACTAAACAACTTAAGAAGAATTCTGAAGAAACATATCGGTTATTAAAAACTGATTATAATATCTTTCAAAGATTAGTCGTTTCTATGTTAGGGCAATGTGACTTTGGCGTTTTTACAATTAACGAATTACCTTATGGGAATACGAGTCAACTTTTTCTTTATATCTCAGACGTAATTAATTTTGAAAGGTATAAATCCCTTGGAGTATGGGAAACAGAAGCGCGAAAAGTTGTTTTTGAATTTTCTAAATTACTTTCCCAATTTATAAATACAATTATAGACTCATTTGCTAAATCGAATATGATTGATAAGGACTCCCAAATTGAATTGGTGAGATTCAATTTTTCTTATAATGATTACTTTCTAATTGATGAAAAATGTAGAAATATACTAAAAGGTGATTTACCTATAGAAATTCAATTACAATTATTTAATATTCTTTGCCAGAATAATTTTATTATCAATGTTTTGCCACTAGTGTTCCAAAGTGGCGGTTTATTATACCATAGATCAAGACTACAAACATATTTAGTAAGTGTTAACACTATTAAAAAAATTATTAACAAGTTTCCAAATGAGAAGTATCAAAAGCAGCTGAAGGAAATTGTAGAGGTTAAAGAAATTTATTTTGACAAAGATAGTGTCTTAAGGAATAATATCTTTCATTATAAGATTGAAGGAGTAGATGATTCCATCTTTTCAATTCCAGAAAAATATTTTTATGAGTTTATTGAATTTAATAGTAGGGTTGAATTCAATGATTTTATGCAAGTAATAAGTGAAGAAATTATAAAAATTAATAAAGTTATTTATAAAATGGTTGAATTTTGTTAAAAATTTTCAGTTATAATGATTCGAAATAGAAGGAAATAATTATGGAAGAAAAAATTCACATATACTCTGATGAATCAAATCATGATAAGAGTATTACTAACAAAGAAAACAATATAAATATTGATAACGAAGGTTTGTCTAGAGAATATGTTAGATCCTTTCTAATGATTAAGACATCTTGTTTAGATGATGCAGAGAATAAATTAAATAATTTAGAAAAAAGATATTTTTCTTGTCAAGAAGATGAACCCAAAGGCAAGGTAATTTTCCAACTTACTAAAAAAATGGATTAAAGAATTTATCTGGGGACGCTACAAAATTTCTTTTAGATTTACTTGATTTTATTGAAGAATTTGAAATCCATATTTTTCTTGTAGTTTTTAATAAATTTGAATATATCATAAATGATAGTATTGAGGTTGATATAGATCGTTTTTCGAAAAAATATAAACCGATTGATGATGATAGAGAAATTAGGTATTCTTTTTCGAAATATTTCGAAAATCATTACAATGAAAAATTACGTAAAGTTTTGTTTAGTAGAAAAGATTCTCAAAAAGATTATAAAATAAAAAAAGCAATCTACGAGATGAATTGTTCTTTGAAACAACATGAACTAAAAAGGAATGAATGGTTAGTAGGAAAAAATTTATACTCTCTTGTCGATAATGGTATTGTTAAATTTAATACAAAAGCTACATATAAGTGGGATTATACATTTGAAAGTAATGCTATTATCGATATAGTTGAGGAAGTTTATAAAAATAAAAAAATAATTTCTTTTGATAAAGGAACTAAAGTGAGTACTGTCTTCAAAGAACTCTTAGTTTCAAAAAATATTACAAGTATTGAAGTTACTGAGGATTTAGATTCTAAAGAGGATATATTTATTAGACTATCTGACTACTTTGCGACATTTTTTGGAAAATTATCCAGATCATATTCAAATTCATTTAAGTTAAAAGATTTCGAAACAGGCAAAAAAAATTATAGTACAGTTGAATCCATTCCTCAAAGCTGGTTTGAAGTAGATGAAACACAATTTTATCTAGCAAAAAGAATAGGAGAATTAATTAATAAAGGTTCAGTAATTTTGTTGCACGGTATTTTAGCAGATACTCCAATTGGTTTAAAAAATTATTTTCAGTTTATCTCTGATTTTAAAGAGTTTAGTGATTATCAAGCAGTAGATAATGTGAAATTGAGTCAATTGAATAATCAGAGATTATCAGAAACATGGAATACTAGTTATTCAAAACAAGGAATATTTTTTTCACCATATGATGCAACATATGGAGCTTTAAGCGAAAATTTTGGAAAGTCTTAGTAGATTAACCAATTATAGTATTGAAATATTAAAATGAGACAATTAAAAATAAGATTTAAAAAATATAATGATGTTTGGGATAATGTTAAGTTAACAGAAATAGCACCCATTGTAATGGGGCAATCACCCGATAGTAAAAACTATACTGATAATCCAAATGATTATATATTAGTACAAGGTAATGCAGATATGCAGAATGGTAGGGTTGTCCCAAGAGTCTGGACAACACAGATTACAAAGTTAGCCGAAAAAGGTGATCTAATTTTAAGTGTTCGAGCACCCGTTGGAGATATAGGTAAGACAGACTACAATGTTGTTTTAGGTCGTGGAGTAGCAGCAATAAAAGGAAATGAGTTTTTGTTTCAACTATTAACAAAAATGAAACAATATCACTATTGGGCAAGATTCTCTACGGGATCAACTTTTGAAAGTATTAATTCAAATGACATAAAATCAGCTGAAATTTATTTGCCTAGTCCGGCAGAACAACAAGCCATAGGCTCACTTTTCCGTACCCTCGATGACCTTCTAGCTAGCTATAAGGAAAATCTTGCCAACTACCAATCCCTCAAGGCAACCATGCTCTCCAAGATGTTCCCCAAAGTGGGACAGAGAGTTCCTGAGATTCGTTTGGATGGATTTGAAGGAGATTGGAGAATTGTAAAATTAGGTGATGTATTGTCTGAGTTAAAAAGTGGCTTGTCGCGAGAATTATCAAATGATGATATTGGCCTTCCAGTTATTAGAGCTAACAATATTAGTGACGGAAATTTGAATTTGGATAGAGATATAAAATACTGGTTTAAGGAAGATCCTAAAGGGGCTAATACAGCAAATTATTTTGTAAAAAAGAATGACATATTGGTTAATTTTATAAATAGTGAAGCCAAAATGGGAACTGCTGCAATTGTGTCAAGAGAACCAGATAGAGAGACAATATATACAACAAATATATTGAAATTAACCGTAAAAGAAGACTACTATCCTTATTTTATATATTTAATGACTTTCGTACAAAGTTATCAAAATTATATAAAATCTATTACAAAACCTGCGGTAAATCAGGCAAGTTTTACGACTGTTGAATTTAAAAAATACGAATTTTTATGTCCAGCATTTCAAGAACAACAAGCCATCGGCGCCTGCTTCTCTAACCTCGATAACCTCATCAATTCTCACAAAGAAAAAATTTCTCAGCTTGAGACTCTGAAAAAGAAGCTTTTGCAGGATATGTTCATCTAAGGAGAAAGTGATGTATGGAGCGTGAATTCATTAAGTTAGAGCACATTGATACCACAGTTGCAGCAAAAAACTTTTCTGAATTACTCAATGATAATAAAACATATTTTTTAAATGGTAGTTGGGGATCTGGTAAGTCGGAATTTTTAAAAGAAGTGAAGAGAGGTTCCCAAAATAAACTTATTACCATTGATTTTTGGAGGTTATCTGATACTCGTTCAACTATCGAGATTGCATTTTCAAAATTACATCCTCTTTTATATTGGACTATAAGACTGGGTATTATCCTGCTAGTGGCTGTATCTATAATGATGACTAATGTTGTTGATATTGGGTTGAGTAATTATTTTGGTGGCTCAAAACCTTTGATTCTGAAACTAGGAGGAGTAGTAGCATTAATAGTTGCTGTATGGCAAGTTTTTAAGAAAAAATCGAATGAATTTTATTGTTTCTCATTAAGTAAATTACCAAAATTTTCGAAAGTCCTGATTATTGATGACTTTGATAGAATGTCTGAAAAGCAACAAGAAGAAAGTTATAAACTTTTCAGTTTGATAAATGGAAAGTTGCCTATAGTTTTTGTTGGTGATATTACAAAGGTTCATAAAAGTGATGATAATTATTTATCAAAAATAATTGATAGACAAGTTGAACTGCCATTTGATTTGCATCCATCTAAAATATGGAATAACTATTTTAGTGTTCTAGAAGATAAATTTAATACAGTACTTTCTGATGATTTTAAAAAAAGAATAAGTTCTGAGAACAGGAATCTACGAGATAGAGAACACTTTAATGATTATGTCAATCAAGAATTTTTTACAAGAGGAAAGTTAGGACACGTTCAAGTTAAGCAGCAATTACTTGTGATTTATGCTTATCTATTTTATCCAGATTTATATATGAATCTGCTTAAAGATGAAGCAATTAGGGTGGAGGAATCAGAAGAGTCAGGTTTTCTGGATATAATAAGAATAGGTCATACAATAAAAGAACAATTATCTAAAATTCAGAGTTCAGATAATTCAGATTATCCATTAAGTTTCAAAAAGAATAAGTTAGAATATTTATTATACGAGCAAACAAGCAACCGAACAAAAATTGAGTTAGATCTGCTGTTTACTAGTAACTCAGAGAAATTAATATCAGAGATTATTGAGTCAGATCAATCATCTGATTTTTACCAATATTTATCGAGTCAATTCCGAACATTTTCTAAAATAATGAAAGAACAACTTTTAACTATAGTAATAAAAGAATCAATAAAGTTTAAGAATAGTCCTTCAATGAATTTTATTGTTCAAGAAAGTTTGAATGAGGTTATACCTTCATACGAAAGGGATTCACCTCTGACTAAGGATGTTATTACTAGGATTATAAATATGTGGGAGTCTATCCTTAGGAATGAGAATCTGGACCAGTCTGAAATCATATATTTTCTCAATAAACACGACTTGCTTAGTTTTCACGAACTAGGACTATATTATTCTGATTTAAGAATAGATACTGAGACTTTTTCAAACTTACGTAGAAAGGACTTTTTTCTGTTAACCTATTTAAGTAGTAAGAGATTGTTTGAAAAGTTTGAGCTTTGGGATAATACTATTTGGGAGGCTATAAAATTATTTGATGACAGGGAGTTCTTATCTTTTTGGATTTCTCAATCAATTATTACGAATGGACTAGGCTATAAAGGATTTGATATTATTCCTGAGGACAAGAGGTATACTATTTGGACAGGTAGATATTTGTTTGAATCCCCTCATAAGCATACTGATTATAAGGAGTCTGTCATTTCTAAAATTAAACCGAGACTTGAAAAGATGGAGAAGGAAGGTTTCACATTTACTAAGATGGAAGACACAAGATTTAAGGTCGAGACTTAAGATTTAATGCAGAGTATTTTAAAAGGAGACAAACATGGTATCAGTAACACAACGTATCAAACAGATTAAACAGCCTCGTGGTGGTTATCTTCCTGTCAAGACTTTTACTGTGACGACGCTTGATGATGGTCAGGGTCTTAATCCTGAGGAGTCTATTGCGGCTAGTTTGGTTGGGACTGCTGTGGACTATCTTAGTCGTTTCATGGATGGGACAGCTGTTGAGAAGGCTTTTGAGATTTCCTTACTTGGTGCTAGAGTCATGAGGATGGAGTCTAAGGCTTTTGGTCTTCTGGATGATATTAAGGGGCTGGACGATTTGTCGATTATTAAGGCTTGTCAGTTGGCAGGTTTTGATAGTGCCTTTCGTGCTGGTCCTCTGGCTTATCGTCCAGTGGAGAGTATTGTCCCAGATCAAGCTACCATTTCGAATATTCGTATCATGGTTGAGCGTAGTTTGAGCTTCTTCAAGGCCTTTGGCCCTGTGACTGCGGATGGTTTTACCATGGAAGGGGCTTATACAGCTACCATAACGAATGGTGATGGGGATTTCCTGACCAAAGATACCCTTTGGGACTTTAAAGTCACCACCAGCAAGCCTAATAAGAACCATACCTTGCAGCTACTGAGTTACTATCTCATGGGTAGGCGTTCGATTCATCCAGAGTTTCAAACTATTGAAAAACTAGGCATTTTCAATCCACGTCAAAATACTATTTACCAACTTCCTCTTTCTGAGATTTCAGATGAGGTCATCAAGGAAGTGGAAACAAACGTGATAGGCTATTAGAACTAATAGGATAACATTCAAAAATACAAAGAAAGAAACATTATGTCAGAAACAACACAAACCTCCCAGTCGCTTTACCAAGCCCTGTGGAATTCAGCGGATGTGCTCCGCTCTAAGATGGATGCCAATGACTACAAGTCATATCTCTTGGGCATGGTCTTTTACAAGTATTTGTCGGACAAGATGCTTTTTTTTGTGGCAGAGACCATGGAGGAAGAGACAGAAAGCTTGGATGAGGCACTGGCAGTCTATCGTAAATACTACGAGGATGAGGAGACTCACGAGGACCTCTTAGCAGTCATCACTGATGAGATGAGCTATGCCATTCATCCTGACTTGACCTTTACGGCTTTAGTGGAGCGAGTGAACGATGGAAGCTTTCAGTTAGAGGACTTGGCTCAGGGCTTCCGTGATATTGAGCAGAGTGACGAGCTTTATGAAAACCTCTTTGAAGATATCGACCTCTACTCTAAGAAACTCGGAGCGACTCCTCAAAAGCAAAACCAAACGGTTGCGGCTGTTATGAAAGAGTTGGCTGTCCTAGATGTGGCTGGTCATGCTGGTGATATGCTTGGTGATGCTTACGAGTACTTGATTGGTCAGTTTGCGACGGATTCGGGTAAAAAAGCTGGTGAGTTCTATACACCGCAACCTGTTGCCAAGCTTATGACGCAGATTGCATTTTTAGGACGTGAGGACAAGCAAGGCTTTACCCTTTATGATGCGACTATGGGGTCAGGATCGCTCTTGCTTAACGCCAAACGCTATTCACGTCAACCACAGACAGTCGTTTATTTTGGTCAAGAGTTGAATACCTCAACTTATAACCTGGCACGTATGAACATGATTCTGCATGGTGTGCCGATTGAAAATCAGTTTTTACACAACGCTGATACCTTGGATGAGGATTGGCCAACTCAAGAGCCGACTAACTTTGACGGCGTTCTCATGAACCCACCTTATTCAGCCAAGTGGTCTGCAAGCTCAGGTTTCATGGATGACCCTCGTTTCTCACCATTTGGCAAACTGGCACCTAAGTCTAAGGCAGATTTTGCCTTCCTTTTGCATGGTTACTATCACTTGAAACAAGACAACGGTGTTATGGCCATTGTCTTACCTCATGGGGTGCTCTTCCGTGGTAATGCTGAAGGGACCATTCGTAAGGCTTTGTTAGAAGAAGGAGCTATTGATACAGTTATCGGTTTGCCTGCTAATATCTTCTTTAACACCAGTATTCCAACAACGGTTATTATTCTCAAAAAGAATCGCACCAATCGAGATGTTTACTTTATCGATGCCTCTAAGGAGTTTGATAAGGGGAAAAATCAGAACATCATGACAGATGCCCATATTGAGAAGATTCTCAATGCTTATAAGAGTCGTGAGGATATGGACAAGTTTGCCCATCTGGCTAGCTTTGAAGAGATTGTGGAAAATGACTACAACCTTAATATCCCTCGCTATGTGGATACCTTTGAGGAAGAGGAAGTGGAGCCCTTGACTGAGATTGTGGCTAAGATTAACGAGACTAATGCGACGATCGAAAGTCAGACAGCATCCCTTCTTGATATGCTTGGTCAGCTTCATGGAACGACACCAGAAGCAGATGAAGAACTCAAGGCCTTTGTAGAAGCATTTAAAGGGTAATTCCATATTTCATTTACTTTTTCCAAATAGATAGGAGTAGAGGGGCATCCCTCTATTTTTCTTAAGGAGAGGTCTATGGAAAAAAACACAAGCACGTCTCACCGACCTTGGATATCATAGCTAAGAAGATTTTCAGTCTTCCTGAGGTGACGGTGGCATTTATTTGAGATATTTTGGATTTGGATGTTGTGGATGCCCAGATTTTGGAGGGGACACAGCTTCATAAAAAGGACTTTGATGAGGATGAGCTCTTTTCAGCCTCGGTGGATGTTCGAGCTAAGTTGAATGATAGAACTGAGGTTATTATTGAGATTCAGGTGCGTAAGTAACCTTATTCTTTCAATCGTTTTCATTATTATTTGGCTAACCAGCTGGTGGAAAATGTGTAACAATTACGCCAACAAGGACAGACGCGCAAGATGTACGAGCAGATGGAGCCAGTTTATGGCATAGCTATCTTGGAGAAGACCTTATTGCCGGATGAGGAGTCCCCGATTTTTAATATACCTAATTTCATTATTCTTTATTTTTAATCATATATTTTGATTTGGTCCTGTATAATTAAAGTCATAAAAATATTATGGTGTTAAGATAATGAAAGAAAAAAGAAATAGTAGAATTCATTTATTTGCTCTTCTTGTTTTAGTATTTACTTTAGGTTTCGGATTTTCAGTAGATACTAGCAAACAATCATTGGCTGTGCCCCCTCAAGTCGCTCAAGCGGATGAGAACAATGGTATATTAGCTTTTAATGGTCAAAAACAGTTTGTCATGGAGGAAAAGGACCAGTTAGGACGTGCCCACAGTGCTCATATACAGTTACAAGATAAGGACGAGCCAAAGAATAAACGCCCCGGTAAAATAAAATATGATCCTGTAGGATGGCATAACTATAAGTTTTATTATGGTGATGGTAAATCAAAATCTTGGCTAATGAATCGAGGGCATTTGGATTGGCTATCAATTTTCTGGTGTCAATGACGAGGGCAAGAATTTAGTACCTATGACTGCCTGGTTAAACTCTGGAAATTATAAAGGAACCGACGAGGGTAATCAGTCAGGTATGCTTTATTACGAGAATCGCTTGGATAACTGGCTGGCACTCCATCCTAACTATTGGTTAGATTATAAGGTAACAGCTATCTACAGTGGAGACGAGTTGTTGCCTCGTCAAGTGGAACTTCAATATGTTGGTATTGATAGTTCTGGAAATCTTTTGGAAATTAAACTTGGTGGAGATAAGGAGACTCTCGACAGTCAGGGAGTTACGCATGATGTCTTGGATAACCAATCACCAAATGCAGAAATAAATTATGCGGATGGAACAGCGACAAATACGGTTACTGAATTTACTGAGGCACCATCTGAGCCTAGTCCTGAGAGATCACCAGTGGCTGAACAACCGAGTCCTGATCCAGAGCCTGCGCAACCTACACAAGAAGAAAGTAGAACAGTTTATGTGGCGCGTCATGGAGCAGCAGATGTTTATTGGTATGACATCAATAGTATGCCTAGCAATACCAATAAGGCTAATGTCGTCACTATGACAGAAACAGATGCCATAGCCCAAGGTAAACGACATACGACTAAAGAGTAATAAAAAAGCTGAACATCTTGTCCAGTTTTTTTGTAAAACGACTTATATTTTCCACTTTTATCTGAAAATTTGATATACTAAGACTATTAAAGATACTTGTAAGAGAAGTCGTACGGACTTTCTTTAGGTATAAGAAAGGAATAAAAAATATGATTTGGATTATTATTGCCATTATTGTTGTTCTCGTGATTTTTGTTATTGCAAGTTATAACGGCTTGGTTAATAGCCGCATGCAAACCAAGGAGGCGTGGAGTCAAATTGATGTTCAATTGAAACGTCGTAATGACCTTCTTCCTAACTTGATTGAAACTGTTAAAGGGTATGCAAAATACGAAGGTTCAACGCTTGAAAAAGTAACAGAACTTCGTAATCAAGTAGCAGCTGCAACTTCACCTGCAGAAGCGATGCGTGCTAGTGATGAATTGACACGCCAGGTTTCTGGAATCTTTGCGGTTGCTGAAAGTTACCCTGACCTTAAGGCCAGTGCAAACTTCAGTCAGCTTCAAGAAGAGTTGACGAACACTGAAAACAAAATTGCCTATTCACGCCAACTTTATAACAGTGTAACAAGTAACTACAATGTGAAATTGGAAACATTCCCAAGCAATTTTATTGCCAAGATGTTTAGCTTTAAGGCTGCTGAATTCCTTGAAACACCAGAAGAAGAAAAAGCTGTGCCTAAGGTTGATTTCAGTGGACTAGGTAACTAATATGTTATTTGATCAAATTGCTCGAAATAAGAGAAAGACTTGGCTTTTGCTCCTTGTCTTTTTCCTCTTGTTGGGCCTTGTTGGTTACGGTGTTGGCTATCTTTGGTTAGGTTCAGGCTTCGGTGGTCTGATTCTTGCTCTAGTTATCGGTTTTATCTATGCCGTTACCATGATTTTCCAATCAACTAATGTCGTTATGGCTATGAACGGTGCACGAGAGGTTGATGAACAAACCGCTCCGAACCTTTATCATGTTGTTGAGGATATGGCTATGGTGGCACAAATACCGATGCCACGTGTCTTTATTGTCGATGATCCTTCTATGAATGCTTTTGCGACTGGATCAAGCCCCAAGAATGCGGCAGTAGCTGCTACAACAGGTCTTCTTGCGGTTATGAATCGTGAGGAGCTTGAAGGGGTTATCGGACATGAAGTGAGTCATATTCGTAACTATGACATCCGTATTTCGACCATTGCAGTTGCCTTGGCATCTGCAATCACCATGCTAGCTGTTATGGCCCGCAATATGATGTTCTGGGGTGGAGGCCGTCGTCGTAATGATGATGATCGTAATGGAAGTAGTGGCTTGGAAATTATTCTTCTCATTATTTCTTTGATTGCGATTATTCTGGCGCCTTTGGCAGCTACCTTGGTTCAGTTGGCTATTTCACGCCAGCGTGAATTTTTAGCTGATGCTTCTAGCGTCGAATTGACACGTAACCCACAAGGTATGATTAACGCTCTGCTCAAACTTGATAATAGTGCGCCAATGCAACATCACGTGGATGATGCTAGCGCAGCCCTCTTTATCAATGACCCTAAAAAAGAATCTGGTTTGCAGAAGTTCTTTTATACTCACCCACCAATTTCAGAACGGGTGGAACGCTTGAAACAAATGTAATTCAGGGAAGGCTAATCATGTGATTGGCCTCTTTCTTTTAGCAGTTATTTTCTTTTTTAATTAAATAAATAAGTATCATACCTAGTCAATTCAACTTATTTCTGGCATAATAGATATATGAAACTAACGATTCAACGAATGGCTCGGATAGCCATTTTGTCAGCACTGGCAGTAGGATTGCGGTCAGCATTTATAGGATTACCTAATATTCAGCCTATTACAGCTATGTTTTTTGTGTCTGTCCTTTATTTGGGGTTAGTAGATGGTTTCTTGATTATGGCTTTGACCATGTCAATCTCAGGATTCATCTTTGGGTTTGGTCCCTGGGTTTTTAATCAAATCTTGGCCTTCGGCATTTTGATGGCTCTTTGGAGCTTGATTGCACCTAGGTTATCACTTGTTTGTCAGATTGCTTTAGTAACTATTTTATCCTTTCTCTACGGAGTTCTCTTGGATTATAGTTATGGCCTCCTATTTAAGAGCGGTCTTACCTTTGTTGTTTCTGGCCTTCTTTATGATACTTATCATGCAGTATCGACGCTTCTATTCTATCCATTTATTCAGTCTATTTTTAGGAGACTTTTGAAATGAAAAAATTATTGATATGTTTAGCTCTTGCCTTTTCTCTTGTTACTTTAGGTGCTTGTGGAAAAAATGAGTCTGCTAAACCTACTAGTAGCACAAACAATCATCAGTCTAAGGGTCAAGGCCAGGTTACTTTGATTTTAAAAACTGAAAAGGAAAGTAAGAAAAAATCCGTAGAATTCAAAAAAGGTGATACGGTCCTTGATGTTTTAAAAGAAATATATCCTGTTCAAGAAAATGATGGTTTTATTACTGAAATTGATGGAATTTCTCAAGACAAGGAGAAGGGGATTTATTGGATGTTTGATGTCAATGGAAAAATCGGTGAGAAAGCTGCTAATCAACTTAAAGTTCAAGATGGTGATGAAATCAAATTCTACCAAGAAAAGTATAATTAAGATTTTAGACTCTAATTCAGAGTCTTTTTTTTATAAAGTTCGGAAATAGGACTAATAATTTTTTAATAAAAGTCAGAAAATTGCAAAACAACTGACGATTTACAGAAAAACAGTTTACTTTTGTTTTAAAAGTGATATCATAAAAGGGTACTACATAAAGTAAGGAGAATACGGTTTGGCTTTTAACAAATTGGAAAGCAGTAACAACCAGGAAATCATCTCTGAAGAAGTTGGTATCTTGAAAGAATTGTTGGATGATGCAACACGAGGCATAGCTGGTGAGCAAGGCCTCACGACTATCCAACATTTGGTTGAACTTTATGATGAAGGTGACTATGAGGCCCTTACACAAGCCATTTCAGAAATGACAAATGATGATATGGTCGTTGCATCACGTTATTTCTCTTTGTTACCTCTCTTGATTAATATCTCTGAGGACGTGGATTTGGCTTATGAAGTCAACCGCAAAAATAATATTGATGAATCTTATTTAGGTAAGTTGTCTGAAACCTTTGATGTTGTCGCTGAAAGCGACAATGCGCGTGACATTCTTGAAAATGTTAATGTCGTGCCGGTATTGACAGCTCACCCAACTCAGGTTCAACGTAAAACCATGCTTGAATTGACTAACCACATTCACGAACTTCTCCGTAAGCATCGTGACGTTAAGGATGGTCTTATTAATAAGGATAAATGGTATGCGGATTTGCGTCGTTATGTAGAGATTATGATGAAAACGGATATCATTCGTGAGAAGAAACTTAAAGTTAAAAACGAAATCACTAACGTTATGGAGTATTACAACTCCTCATTGATTAAGGCGATTACCAAGCTATCGCATGAATTCAAACGTTTAGCGGTTGAAAAAGGTATCGAACTTGATAATCCAACACCTATTACAATGGGAATGTGGATTGGTGGTGACCGTGACGGGAACCCATTTGTAACGGCAGAAACTCTTAAACTTTCTGCGACATTACAAAGTGAAGTTATCCTCAATTACTATATTGAAAAAGTTGATAATCTTTACCGCTCATTCTCACTCTCATCACGTTTGACTGAAGTTTCAGAAACAGTAGCAGAAATGGCGAAACTTTCTCCAGATACATCTGTTTACCGTGAAAACGAACCATACCGTCGTGCTTTTAGTTACATTCAATCTAAATTGATTCAGACGCTTCTTTTCTTCAAAGCAGGTAACTTTAGCAATGAAAGAGCTGCTAAGCGTCTTTCTGAAAATGTTCGTCTTGGCTCAGTTTCAACAGGTGAAGTAGTAGCTGATTTTGTGCATGACCGTCTCAGCCAAAGTCTTCAAGCTGTCTCACAACAAACTACCGAATTTTATGAAACAGCTGAAGCATTCCATGATGATCTTTTGGCAATTAAAAATTCACTTCTCGAAAATGATGATTCTGTCTTGATTTCCGGTGATTTCGAAGAGCTTCTTCAAGCTGTTGAGGTCTTTGGATTCTACCTTGCAACAATTGATATGCGTCAGGATTCAAGCGTTCATGAAGCTTGTGTGGCAGAGTTGCTTAAATCTGCAAACATTGTTGACAACTACAGTGAATTGACAGAGGTTGAAAAGGTTGCTGTTCTTCTCAAAGAATTGCAAGAAGATCCACGTACCTTATCATCAACAAATGTATCTAAGTCTGAAACGCTTGAAAAAGAATTAGCTATCTTCCGTACTGCTCGTCTTTTGAAGGACTATCTTGGTGAAGAAGTCATCAAACAACATATCATCTCTCACACTGAGAGCGTCTCAGATATGTTTGAGTTAGCCATCCTTCTTAAAGAAGTTGGTTTAGTTGATACTGAGCGTGCGCGTGTCCAAATCGTTCCACTGTTTGAAACCATCGAAGACTTGGAAAACTCTAATGAAATCATGAAACAATACCTTGGTTATGATATTGTTAAACGATGGATTAAGAATAGCAATAACTACCAAGAAATCATGTTGGGTTACTCAGATTCAAACAAAGATGGTGGTTACTTGTCTTCAGGTTGGACGCTTTACAAGGCTCAGAACGAGTTGACCAAGATTGGTGAAGAGCGTGGCATTAAAATTACCTTCTTCCATGGCCGTGGTGGTACAGTTGGTCGTGGTGGTGGCCCATCTTACGATGCTATTACTTCTCAACCATTTGGTACTATTAAAGACCGTATCCGTTTGACGGAGCAAGGTGAGGTTATCGGTAATAAATATGGCAATAAGGATGCAGCTTACTACAATCTTGAAATGCTAGTTTCAGCTACGCTTGATCGCATGGTAACACGCCAAATTACTGATCCTGATGAATTGGTTGATTTCCGTGAAATTATGGATAGTATTGTTCAAGATTCTAATGGTATTTATCGAGATCTTGTCTTCGGAAATGAACATTTCTATGATTACTTCTTTGAAGCAAGTCCAATCAAGGAAGTATCAAGTTTAAATATTGGTTCTCGTCCAGCTGCTCGTAAGACTATTACTGATATTTCAGGACTTCGTGCTATTCCTTGGGTATTCTCATGGTCACAAAACCGTATCATGTTACCAGGTTGGTATGGTGTGGGTTCTGCCTTTAATCACTATATTGAAGCTGAAGAAGGAAACCTTGAAAAACTTCAACACATGTTTGAAACATGGCCATTCTTCCGTTCACTTTTGTCTAACGTGGATATGGTGCTTTCAAAATCAGATATGAATATTGCCTTCCACTATGCACAGTTGGCAGAGAGTGAAGAAGTTCGTAGCGTCTTTAACATCATTTTGGATGAGTGGCAGCTGACTAAGAATGTCATTCTTGCGATTGAAAAACATGATGACTTCCTTGAAGAAAGCCCATCTCTTAAAGCGAGTTTGGGTTTCCGATTGCCATACTTCAACGTCTTGAACTACATCCAAATTGAATTGATTAAACGTCTTCGTAATAATAATCTGACTGATGACGAAATTAGTCTTATTCATATTACTATCAATGGTATTGCAACAGGACTTCGAAACTCTGGTTAATAAAGTAAAGTTCATCGCTTCGGTGGTGAGCTTTTTGTTATAATGAAAATTCTGGTATAATATAACCATGATTGCTATGGAAACGATTGAAAAGCTGAGCAGAGAAAAACTTCCTAAGATAACTGTCTTGGCTGGCGAGGATTTAGGTCAGTATAGTCAAGCTAAAGAAAAATTTTTAAAACAAATTGGATTTGATTCAAGCGACTTGACCTATTCCTATTTTGATATGTCCGAGACTGATTATCAGGATGCTGAACTCGATTTGGAAAGTATGCCTTTTTTTGCAGATGAAAAGGTAGTTATTTTTGATCATTTCGCAGATATGACGACTGCTAAAAAGTCTTATCTAGATGAAAAAGCATTGAAACGTCTTGAAAATTATCTTCAATCACCTGTAGAAACAACACGTCTTGTATTAATGGCTTCTGGAAAGCTCGATGGGAAGCGTCGGTTGGTTAAACTCCTAAAACGTGATGCTTTGGTACTTGAAGCTAACTCTTTAAAGGATACAGAGCTTAGAACTTATTTTCAAAAACAGGCACATCAAGAGGGACTCACTTTTGATAAAGGGGTATTTGAGGAACTCTTAGTCAAGTCAAGTTTTGATTTTTCAGATATTCAAAAGAATCTGGCGTTTTTAAAAGGATATAAAACTGAAGGGAATATCTCATCGCAAGACATTATGGAGGCTATTCCTAAAAGTTTACAAGATAACATTTTTGATATGACTCAACTTCTTTTGAGAGGACAGATTCAAGATGTTCGTGAATTGGTTCATGATTTACGATTGCAAGGAGAAGATGAGATTAAGTTGATTGCTGTTATGCTGGGACAATTCCGCACCTATCTGCAAGTCAAATTGTTATCTGCTCAAGGTAAAAGCGAGCAACAAATTGTTTCAAGTCTTTCAGACTATCTAAGTCGGAAAGTTAATCCATTTCAGGTTCGCTATGCTATAAGAGATAGTCGTCATTTATCAGTTGCATTTTTAAAGACAACGATTAAGACTCTGGTTGAGACAGACTACCAGATAAAAACAGGAACTTTAGATAAAGATTATCTACTTGATTTAGCACTTTTAAAAATAGCGTCAAACAGCTAAAAAAATGGAGATTTCCAAGATTTTGTAAGCAAAATTTTTGAAAGCTCTATCACTTTATGGTAAGATGGAAAAAAATGAAAAGAGGACCTTTACTATGGCTATTATTCTTCCAGATCTTCCTTACGCTTACGATGCTTTGGAACCATACATTGATGCTGAAACAATGACTCTTCATCATGACAAACACCATGCAACTTACGTGGCGAATGCTAATGCTGCGCTTGAAAAACACCCTGAAATTGGTGAGGACCTTGAAGCGCTTTTGGCTGATGTAGAAAAAATTCCAGCAGACATTCGTCAAGCACTTATTAACAATGGTGGTGGACATCTTAACCACGCACTTTTCTGGGAACTTTTGTCACCAGAAAAACAAGAACCAACTGCAGAAGTAGCAGCCGCTATTAACGAAGCATTCGGTTCATTTGAAGCTTTCCAAGAAGTTTTCACTACGGCAGCGACAACTCGTTTTGGTTCAGGGTGGGCATGGCTTGTGGTTAACGCAGAAGGTAAACTTGAAGTTGTTTCAACTCCCAACCAAGATACACCTATCTCAGACGGTAAAAAACCAATCTTGGCACTTGATGTTTGGGAACATGCTTACTACCTAAAATACCGTAACGTACGTCCAAACTACATCAAAGCCTTCTTTGAAATCATCAATTGGAATAAAGTTGCTGAGCTTTACGCAGAAGCTAAATAAGTCTAGAATCATCCTCAGTCTTGAGGGTGTTTTTTTGTAATATGGTTGTAAAATCTCCTTGCTTTTTGTACTATTATAGCTTAAACTGTAATTGATATGGAAAAAAAGAAAAAATATTCAAGTGAAAAGCATAGTGGAAGCCGCCAAAAAACTAAATATAAGAAGAAAGATTCGCTAAAACAAGACCTTCAAAAAGACGTTAAGAAAGACAGTAAAGATAGTAAAAAAGATGTCGAAAGAAGCGACGAGAAGAATAACAAAAAAGATAAGAAAAAGGTTTCTAAAAAATCAGTAGAAAAGAAACCAGTTGAGGAAACATCGGTACCAGTAGGACACAAGGAAAAAGAAGAAAAAACTGAAACCTTATTACTTAGAAGTAAACGCTCTAAAAAATCTAGAGCGAAATCATTCAGTGATGATAAGAAACCTTATCTTATCTTAATTCTTCTGGGTGTAGTAGTTATTCTTGTGTTTGTTGCTATGCTTGCCTTAGCAGGGCGAGGAAAACAGGCTGGTCACACTGGGAACCTTGGGAACATTTTTGGTTCTAACTCTAAGGTAACTAAAAAAGAGGATAAGAAAAAAGAGGAAAAGGTAACTCCAACCAACAAGTCAGCTGAAGCTAAAAAAGCAGTCATGGAAGCAGATGCAGATACGATGTATGCTAATGGATTGTATTATGATTATGCTAACATGACATTGAACCAAGTGGTTGAAGCCTTTATGGCTGATCAGGGAATCGAGTCTAGCCAAATTGCCTTCTCATATAAAAATACCAAGACAAATGAGCAATTCTCTATGAATGATACTCAGCCAATGACTGCAGGATCAACCTACAAATTGCCACTAAACATGCTTGTTATGGATGAGGTTAATAGAGGGAAGCTTTCTTTAACTGAACGTTTTGATATTAATAATACTGAATATGAATATCAAGGAGAACATGATAAGTATGTTGCCTCCTTTGGTGGTGCAATGACCATCCCAGAGATGCAAGAATATTCTCTAGTTTATTCTGAGAATACGCCTGCCTATGCATTGGCAGAACGTCTTGGCGGTATGGAAAAATTCTATGGCATGCTTGATAAATACGGTAAGTCAAAAGGGAAAGTTAAAACTATTCAAATGCATGGTAATAAGACAACAACGGATTATTACATCCAAGTCTTGGATTACCTTTGGAAACACCAAGAGAATTATAAGAATATTCTCCACTATATTGGTGAGTCTTTCCCAAATGAATACTACAAAACTTATCTTCCTGGTTTAACCATCTATCAAAAACCAGGCTACGTTCGTGAAGCACTCAACGTTGATGCTATTGTCATGGAAGATACACCTTATATGGTAGCAATCTATACCGGTTACCTTGGTGGTTCAACTGAGGAATCAGATGAAATTAGCGGTTGGGGTCTTCAATAATTGGGGATGCTCGCTTATGTTATTAATGAATGGCACCGTGTCAATATGAATTAATACTGAAAAGGCCGATTATTTCGGCTTTTTTTCTATACTATTACATGAAGGTAAGAATTAGAACACTAATAAAGAGAAATGGGACAAAAGCGACTGTTTCATTAGGGTTTTTACGTACTAGGAAGTACATAAGCCCAAATGAGCAAGCTAGTTCAATAGCTATTAGTATTTTGGAAAATGGGAAAATGAGGGAGACACTGGCCAAATAGAGAAAATCACCTTCACCAATATTTAAACGTTTGATATATGACAGAACGGCTAAACTTATTCCTAAGCTAAAAGTGAGGTAGTGGTTTCCCAAACATAGGAGAGGTAGTGTTCCAAGAATCCAAATTAGAAGGGGATATGATTTATTTTTTAAATCAAAAATAGTTAGACAAAGACTGAAAAAAAGCAAATAGGTTCTTCCAAAATCTAGGTAGTTATAGAAATAAAGAAGAAGTATTCCTCCACAAAACAACTCCAAGAAGAGATAACGGTATGGGATAGAGCTTTGACATAACCGACATTTGAACCTTAAGAAAAGTTGTGATAGGATCGGAATCATTTCGAAAAAACGTAACGGATGCCCACACTGATTGCAATGGCTTCTAGGAAAAATAATCGACTTCTCAGGAAAACGATCACAAATCAATCCAATAAACGAGCCTAAAGAGGTACCAAGAAAAAAATATAAAATACTAAGCATACCTAACTATTCGAAAAAAGACAGAAAAAGCGTTTTACTTGTATTTTATTTATAAATATTTTAAAATATAGACATAAACAATAATGGTTCTAAATAAGGAGAAAGAATATGACAGATTCAATTAAAGAAACAATCAAGGAAACAGTTAACCATCAAGCAGAGACACCAACAAACACAAAAACCAAAGCAGTATTAAATCAAGCGGTTGCCGATTTGTCTGTAGCAGCTTCTATTGTGCATCAAGTTCATTGGTATATGCGTGGTCCTGGTTTCCTTTATCTTCACCCAAAAATGGATGAATTAATGGATAGTTTGAATTCCCATCTTGATAAGATTAGTGAGCGTTTGATTACCATTGGTGGTGAACCATACTCAACTTTGGTAGAGTTTTCATCTAATTCAGGTTTGACTGAAACTACTGGTACATTTGATCAACCAATGTCTGATCGAATTCAGCTATTGGTTGATATATACAAATACTTGTCTGTCTTGTTCCAAGTTGGCTTGGATATCACAGATGAAGAAGGAGATGTTCCTTCAAATGATATCTTTACGGATGCAAAATCAGAAATTGATAAGACGATCTGGATGTTGACTGCAGAACTTGGACAAGCATCAGGCTTGAAATAATCAAATTTTGAGTTAAGATGATTGTCAAGAGTTCCTTTAAAAGTATATAATAGATACGAAATACTTTTAGAAGAAGAGAGGCGGCGATATGTCTGATCATCGACATAGTCTCGGTGTTTACGAAGATATCTTGAATCAGTTAAAAGCTAAAGGGATTCGATTAACCGAATCTCGTAAAGCTATTATCCGCTATTTGATGATGTCTGATCAACATCCTAGTGCTGATGTGATATATTATGACCTTCTCCCTGATAATCCAGGTATGAGTTTAGCAACGGTCTATAACAACTTGAAAGTGTTAGTCGAAGAGGGAATTGTCTCTGAAATTAAGGTTAATAATGATAATACAACATATTATGATTTTATGGGGCATGACCACTTAAACATTGTTTGTGAAAAATGTGGTCAAATTACTGATTATTATTTACCGATTCCGTCTTTCAAAGAAGAGGTAGAATCGCAAACAGGATTTCGCATCACTCGTGAGCAAATGATTTTGCATGGCGTTTGTCCGAATTGTCAATAGATAAGAGTCTAAGTCAAATAGACTTGGTCTTTTTGTCTAGGTACATAATAATCTATAAAGGTTTTCAAAATTATCTTGTCATGCCTTAAGCTTTTTGCTAAAATATTTCTATGAAAACATTATATGACGTTCAACAGTTGTTGAAGCAGTTTGGGGTAGTAGTTTACTTGGGTAAAAGGCTCTATGATATCGAGATGATGAAGATTGAACTGGAAGCGCTTTATAAGAGTGCTTTGATAGACAAGGAAAACTATCTTATTGCTGAAATGATTTTACGACGTGAACATCAGATTGAAATGGAGAAGGAAAATGAGTAAGAAACTCTTAGGTATTGACCTTGGTGGAACAACTGTTAAGTTTGGTATTTTGACTGCAGATGGTGAAGTTCAAGAAAAATGGGCTATTGAAACAAATACGTTTGAAAATGGTAGCCACATTGTTCCTGACATTGTAGAATCTTTGAAACACCGTTTGGAATTGTATGGACTTACTGCTGAAGATTTTATTGGAATTGGTATGGGATCTCCAGGTGCAGTTGACCGAGAAAATAAAACAGTAACGGGTGCCTTTAACTTGAACTGGGCAGAAACTCAAGAAGTTGGCTCTGTTATTGAAAAAGAACTTGGTATTCCATTCGCTATTGATAATGATGCTAATGTGGCTGCACTGGGTGAACGTTGGGTTGGTGCTGGTGCTAACAATCGGAATGTTGTCTTTATAACATTGGGTACAGGTGTTGGTGGCGGTGTTATCGCTGATGGTAACTTAATTCATGGTGTTGCCGGTGCTGGTGGGGAAATTGGTCACATTATTGTTGAACCTGACACAGGATTTGAGTGTACTTGCGGAAACAAGGGGTGTCTGGAAACTGTAGCTTCAGCAACAGGTATTGTACGTGTAGCACATCATTTGGCAGAAAAATACGAAGGAAACTCTTCTATTAAAGCTGCTGTAGACAATGGTGAGTTTGTGACAAGTAAAGATATTATCGTAGCTGCTACTGAAGGTGATAAGTTTGCTGACAGCATTGTTGATAAAGTCTCTAAATACCTCGGACTTGCAACAGCAAACATCTCAAACATTCTTAACCCAGATTCTGTCGTTATCGGTGGTGGTGTTTCTGCCGCAGGAGAATTCTTGCGTAGTCGTGTTGAAGGATACTTTACACGTTATGCATTCCCACAAGTTCGCCGTACAACAAAAGTGAAATTAGCGGAGCTTGGAAATGATGCAGGAATCATTGGAGCTGCTAGTCTTGCTTATAGTATTGACAAATAATGAGATAAGGTGCGCCTAACCGGATAAGGGAAGGTAGCACTTTTTTGTTGAAAAACGTTTACAATTATCCAATCTCTGCCATTTTATTGAAAATGTGGTATACTTGAAAGGTTGAAATAAATAATAAAGAGGAAAAGATGACTAAACTTAGAGAAGACATCCGTAACGTTGCCATTATTGCCCACGTTGACCACGGAAAAACAACACTTGTAGATGAATTGTTGAAACAATCACACACCCTTGATGAACGTATGGAACTTGATGAGCGTGCATTGGACTCAAACGATCTTGAAAAAGAACGTGGTATTACCATCCTTGCTAAGAATACAGCCGTTGCTTACAATGGTACTCGTATTAATATCATGGACACACCTGGGCACGCCGACTTTGGCGGAGAAGTTGAACGTATCATGAAAATGGTTGACGGTGTTGTTCTTGTCGTCGATGCTTATGAAGGGACAATGCCTCAAACACGTTTTGTATTGAAAAAAGCTCTTGAGCAAAATTTGACACCAATTGTTGTTGTCAACAAGATTGATAAACCCTCAGCTCGTCCTGAAGAAGTTGTTGATGAAGTCCTAGAGCTATTCATCGAACTGGGTGCAGATGATGATCAATTGGAATTCCCAGTTGTTTATGCATCAGCTATTAATGGAACGTCATCATTGTCTGATAATCCTGCCGATCAAGAGCACACTATGGCTCCAATCTTCGACACTATTATAGATCACATCCCAGCTCCTGTAGATAACTCAGATGAGCCACTTCAATTCCAAGTGTCACTTCTTGACTACAACGACTTTGTTGGACGTATTGGTATTGGACGTATCTTCCGTGGGACTGTAAAAGTTGGTGACCAAGTTACCCTTTCAAAACTTGATGGAACAACTAAAAACTTCCGTGTTACGAAACTCTTTGGTTTCTTTGGCTTGGAGCGTCGTGAAATTGAAGAAGCCAAGGCTGGTGACTTGATTGCTATCTCGGGTATGGAGGATATCTTCGTCGGTGAAACAATCACACCAACTGATGCTGTTGAACCATTACCAGCTCTTCATATTGATGAACCAACACTTCAAATGACTTTCTTGGCGAATAACTCACCATTTGCTGGTCGCGAAGGTAAACACGTGACATCACGTAAAGTCGAAGAGCGTCTTTTGGCTGAGTTGCAAACAGACGTTTCACTACGTGTTGAACCAACTGATTCACCAGATAAATGGACTGTCTCAGGCCGTGGTGAATTGCACTTGTCAATCCTTATCGAAACAATGCGTCGTGAAGGATATGAACTTCAAGTATCACGTCCAGAAGTTATCATCAAGGAAATTGATGGAGTGAAATGCGAACCATTTGAACGTGTTCAAATTGATACTCCAGAGGAGTACCAAGGCTCAATCATACAAGCTCTTTCAGAACGTAAAGGTGACATGCTTGATATGCAAATGGTTGGTAATGGCCAAACACGCCTTATCTTCCTTGTGCCAGCTCGTGGACTTATCGGATTCTCTACTGAATTCTTGTCTATGACACGTGGTTACGGTATTATGAACCATACCTTTGATCAATATTTGCCGGTTGTTCCTGGTGAGATTGGCGGACGTCACCGTGGTGCTCTCGTTTCTATCGATACAGGTAAAGCGACAACTTACTCAATTATGCGTATTGAAGAACGTGGTACTATCTTTGTTAACCCAGGTACTGAAGTTTATGAAGGTATGATTGTCGGTGAGAATGCTCGTGAAAATGACCTTGGTGTTAACATTACTACAGCAAAACAAATGACAAACGTGCGTTCAGCTACTAAGGACCAGACGGCTGTTATCAAGACTCCACGTATATTGACACTTGAGGAATCACTTGAATTCTTGGATGATGATGAATACATGGAAGTAACACCTAAATCTATCCGCTTGCGTAAACAAATTTTGAATAAAGCAGAGCGTGATAAAGCTAATAAACGTAAGAAAAAAGCAGCGGAAGCTGAGTAATTTTTAGAGAGGAGAAGAGATGTTTTATCTGATTGTTGCTATATTGATTGCTTCATTCTATTTCTTTATTGCACCAAAGTCGGTTAAAAACACTATGAATCTTCTCTTTGTCATGGCTACCTTAGCATTGCTCTTGCTTTTAGCAGTGTTATCAATCATTAAATTCTTCAGTTTACCTGGTGAGTTCTTTGTCACGGTAGGAATGTTTACATTGAGTTATTTCACCTTGAAAGATATTTTCGGCATGTCAGAGCCCAATCGTGATAAAGCTCAACAAGGCGAAAATAAGTAGCATGATATTAAAGTCAATCTTGTTAGATTGGCTTTTTTCTATAACTAGAAAATACTACTCCTTGAAATAGCTTGTGATAAAGGGTAAAATGGTTATGATACAATTTGAGAGAATGGACGAATTATGAAATCAATAACACAATTGGAAAATAAAAAAGTTTTAGTCCTTGGTTTGGCTAAATCTGGTGAAGCAGCGGCTCGTCTTTTGGCTAAGCTAGGAGCTATTGTTACTGTTAATGATGGAAAAGCATTTGAGGAAAACCCATCGGCTCAATCCCTTCTTGAAGAAGGCATTAAGGTTGTTTGTGGTGGACATCCTCTTGAACTTTTGGATGAAAATTTTGAATTAATGGTCAAGAATCCTGGGATTCGGTATGATAATCCAATGGTAGCTCGTGCGCTTGAAAAAGAAATTCCAGTTTGGACTGAAGTTGAATTGGCTTACCTAGTCTCTGAAGCACCAATTATCGGTATTACAGGCTCAAACGGTAAGACAACCACAACAACTATGATTGCTGATGTTTTAAATCATGGTGGAAAGTCAGGTGTCTTGTCTGGAAATATTGGTTTCCCTGCATCAGAAGTAGCGCAATCAGTGACAAATCAGGATACTTTGGTCATGGAGTTGTCTTCTTTCCAATTAATGGGAATTGAGAGTTTCCATCCACATATTGCTGTGATTACGAACTTGATGCCGACGCATATTGACTATCATGGTAGCTTTGAAGAATACGTAGCTGCCAAATGGAATATTCAAAACGAAATGACATCAGACGATTTTATTATTTTAAACTTTAATCAAGATTTGGCTAAAGAGTTGGCTACGCAAACAAATGCACAAGTCGTTCCCTTCTCAACTGTGGAAAAAGTAGATGGTGCTTATCTGGAAAATGGTGGCCTCTACTTCAAAGGTGAATTGCTAATGCATGCTGATGAGCTTGGAGTTCCAGGAAGTCACAATGTTGAAAATGCCTTAGCGACAATTGCTGTAGCAAAATTGTCAGGTGTTTCAAACCAGGCAATTAAAGAAACTCTCTCAAGATTTGGTGGGGTTAAACACCGTCTTCAATTTGTTGATACGATTGATGATGTAAAATTCTATAATGATAGTAAGTCAACAAATATTTTAGCGACACAAAAAGCACTTTCTGGCTTTGATAATAGTAAAGTCATTTTGATTGCCGGTGGTTTGGACCGTGGTAATGAATTCGATGAACTCATTCCTGATATTACTGGACTTAAGAAAATGGTAATTTTGGGAGAATCAGCTCCTCGTGTCAAACGTGCTGCAGACAAAGCTGGTGTAACCTATCTGGATGCCAAAGATGTGGCTGATGCGACACGCATTGCCTTTGAACAAGCTAGTGCAGGTGATGTTGTCTTGTTGAGTCCTGCTAACGCGAGTTGGGATATGTACAAGAATTTCGAAGTGCGTGGTGATGAATTTATCACAACTGTTGAGCGATTGAAGGGATAGGCTATGGCAAAATCGAAAAAGATTGTTTTTACTGGTGGAGGGACAGTTGGACATGTGACTTTAAATCTTATCTTAATTCCAAAGTTTCTAAAAGATGGATGGGAAGTGCACTATATCGGTGATAAACATGGTATTGAACACGAACAAATTGATAAGTCTGGTCTAGATGTAACCTTCCATAGTATCGCTACAGGTAAACTACGTCGTTATTTTTCATGGCAAAACATGTTGGATGTCTTTAAAGTTGGTTGGGGAATTCTACAGTCAATTGCAATTATTGCTAAGATTCGTCCCCAAGCACTCTTTTCAAAAGGCGGATTTGTATCTGTACCGCCAGTTATCGCGTCTAAATTATTAAGAGTCCCTGTATATGTTCACGAGTCTGATTTGTCTATGGGCTTAGCCAATAAAATCGCATACAAGTTTGCAACTACTATGTTTACGACTTTTGAACAATCAAAAACTTTGGTGAAGACACGGCATGTTGGTGCTATTACTAAGGTGGGTATGACAAGGTTTGATAATTCAGATCAACTAGATAAGATTAAAGAACAGTTTGATGAGAAACTAAAAACAGTCCTTTTTATTGGGGGATCAACTGGTGCAAAGGTGTTTAATGATTTTATTAGCAAAACTCCAGAACTGATTGAGAACTATAATATCATCAATATATCTGGGGATTCCTCATTAAATACCCTGGAGCGTCATCTTTATAGAGTTGATTATGTGACAGATTTGTACCAACCTCTTATGGATATGGCGGATTTAGTTGTAACTCGTGGTGGTTCAAATACTATTTTTGAATTGTTGGCTATGAAAAAACTTCATTTAATCGTTCCTCTAGGAAAAGAAGCTAGCCGTGGGGACCAGCTTGAAAATGCTGACTATTTTGAAAGAAAGGGTTACGCTCGTCAATTGCAGGAACCGGAATTAAGTTGGGAGACATTAAAACACGAGCTCGAACAACTTGTTGAACATGCAGAGACTTACAAAGAAGCTATGGCTAAATCTGAGGAAATCACTTCTCCTGATGATTTTTATAACCTATTAGTGACTAGTATTTCAAATAAATAAAGGAATTTCATGGCAAAAAAGGATCAAAAATCACACGAAAAAAAAGTTCTGACGGAGTGGCAGAAGCGAAATCTAGAATTTTTGAGAAAACAAGAAACCAAAGATTCAGAAGAGATGACTAACAAAACAGGCGTTCATCCAGAAAAAGCCACATCTCAGGAGAACAAAATACCGGTAAAAAAAAAGGTCAAGAAGAAAAAAAGAAAAAAAGTCAATATGACTAGCAACATTCCAACTGCACAACAAAATCTTGCAGGGCTTGTTATTTTTATAGCTGTGATTTTAATCGTATTTTCACTCTTCTTTATCTCGCCTTGGTCTAAGCAAAAGATTCTTACAGTATCAGGAACAAAAAATGCTCTACCGGAAGATGTGAAAGTTGCAAGTGGTATTCTTGATACAGATTATATTACTAACGTTTTTTTCAACCAAGAAGAGATTGCATCAACTGTTGAAAAAACCAACGTTTGGGTTAAAAAGGCTACGGTAACTTATAGTTTTCCAAATCAATTTAATATTGCAGTGAAAGAATATCCAATCGTGGCTTATCGTCAAACATCAAATGGATATGTTTCTATTCTTGAAAGTGGTAAGACTGGAGGGACTGTTTCAGCAGGAAAACTACCAGATAAATTTATCACTTTAAAGATGGATGATGAAAAGAAAATTGAAGATTTAGTAAAAGAGTTGTATAAACTTGATAGTAAAATCAAGAATAATATTCAAATTATTAATTTAACGCCTACAAAAGCAACTACAGATTTGTTGACAATTGAGTTATATGATGGAAATTCTATTCGCGTTCCCCTCTCTCAATTAACGACTAAGTTACCTTATTACGAGAAAATTAAGAGTAAGCTTTCAAATGGATGTATTGTAGATATGGAGGTTGGCCTCTATACAACAACTCCTGAAGTAGAAGCATCAAAAACTGATAAGGATAAAAAGAAAGATAAAAGCAAGACAGATAAGAAGGAAGACAAAGAAATTTCTGACGAGGGTCAGGAAACAACGACACTAACTGAACAAAATACTGAGGAAGAAGCTAATGCTGAAAATTCAGATATTCAGGGAGTAGGAAAACCGACTGTTAATCAAGATAAAACTCTTCAACCTTCCCCTAGTCAAGACTAATATTGAATAATAAAAACGTAAATGCTGACATTTTACGTTTTTTTATGGTACAATAGTATCTGAATAATTCTGTATTTATACAGTTTACAAAGATATTGAATGGAAAGATTGAGAGGTCAGTGAATGGCTAGAGATGGCTTTTTTACAGGATTAGATATAGGAACTAGCTCGATTAAGGTTCTTGTTGCTGAGTTTATTGATGGATCAATGAATGTCATCGGAGTAAGTAATGTTAAGAGTTCTGGTGTGAAAGATGGCATCATTGTTGATATTGACGCTGCAGCAAAATCAATCAAAACAGCTATTGAGCAAGCAGAAGAAAAAGCCGGTATTGTGATTGAACAAGTGAATGTTGGGCTTCCAGCCAATCTTCTTCAAATTGAGCCTACACAAGGTATGATTCCTGTATCAAGTGAATCAAAAGAAATCAAAGATGAAGATGTTGAAAGTGTTGTTCGCTCAGCCTTGACTAAGAGTATTACACCTGAGCGTGAGGTTATCTCACTAGTTCCTGAAGAATTTATCGTTGATGGTTTTCAAGGGATTCATGATCCTCGTGGAATGATGGGGATTCGTCTTGAGATGAGAGGCCTCATTTACACAGGACCAACAACAATTCTTCACAATATTCGTAAGACAGTTGAGCGTGCAGGTATTCAGGTTGAGAATATCGTCATCTCTCCTCTTGCAATGACTCGTGCTGTCTTGAATGAAGGTGAGCGTGAATTTGGTGCTACTGTTATTGATATGGGTGGTGGTCAAACGACTGTTGCAACCATGCGTGCTCAAGAACTTCAGTTTACCAATATTTACCCTGAGGGTGGCGAATATATCACCAAGGATATTTCAAAAGTCTTAAAAACATCTATGCAAATTGCAGAAGCACTTAAGTTTAATTTTGGTAATGCTGACATTGAAGAAGCAAGTGAAACTGAAACTGTTCAGGTAGAGGTTGTAGGTGAAAATTCACCTGTTGAAATCACTGAGAAATACCTTGCTGAAATTATCTCAGCTCGTGTGAAGCATATCTTGGATAGAGTTAAACAAGACTTGACACGAGGTCGCCTACTTGATTTGCCTGGTGGCATTGTCCTTGTAGGTGGAACAGCCATCATGCCAGGTGTAGTTGAAGTTGCTCAGGAAATTTTTGAGACAAATGTGAAACTTTATATACCTAACCAAGTTGGCATCCGTAATCCAATGTTTGCAAATGTAATTAGTCTTGTTGAGTATGTTGGTCTCCTTACAGAAGTTGATATTATTGCTCAGCAAGCTGTGTGTGGTGAAGAGTATCTTCGTCGTAAACCTATCGACAATGAGGCGCCTACCTTGAGTTTTGATAGAACTCATACTCCAGCACCTCGAGTGACGCCACAACCAAATCGTATTCCAGTTGAGAATACCGTCGAGGTACCTCAACCGGTTGATGGAGAAAATCATGAACAAAAACAAAAACTTGGAGATCGTGTTCGTGGAATCTTCGGAAGTATGTTTGATTAATTGAATCTAGTAAAAGCGAGGAAATAAAATGAGTTTTTCATTTGATAGCGCATCAGTTCAGGGTGCGGTAATTAAAGTTATTGGTGTCGGTGGAGGTGGAGGAAATGCCATCAACCGAATGATTGAAGAAGGTCTTTCTGGTGTTGAATTTATTGCAGCTAACACGGATATTCAAGCGCTCAGCTCTTCTAAAGCAGAAACAGTTATCCAATTAGGTCCTAAATTGACTCGTGGTCTTGGTGCTGGAGGTCAACCTGAAGTTGGTCGTAAAGCAGCTGAAGAAAGTGAAGAAACACTTACAGAGGCACTTACAGGAGCTGATATGGTATTTATCACTGCTGGTATGGGTGGTGGTTCTGGTACAGGGGCAGCACCAGTTATTGCACGTATTGCGAAAAGCTTGGGTGCATTGACAGTAGCAGTGGTTACGCGTCCATTTGGATTTGAAGGTAATAAGCGTAGTTCCTTCGCTATTGAAGGTATTCAAGAATTGCGTGAACAAGTTGATACTCTTCTTATTATCTCTAACAACAACCTTCTTGAAATCGTTGATAAGAAAACTCCACTTCTTGAAGCCCTTAGTGAAGCAGATAATGTCCTACGCCAAGGGGTACAAGGTATTACAGACCTTATTACCAACCCAGGTTTAATCAACCTCGACTTTGCTGATGTGAAAACAGTTATGGCAAATAAAGGCAATGCGCTTATGGGGATTGGTATTGGTTCTGGTGAAGAACGTATTGTTGAAGCTGCACGCAAAGCAATCTATTCACCGCTTCTTGAAACAACTATCGATGGTGCAGAAGATGTTATCGTTAACGTAACTGGTGGCCTTGATATGACACTTACAGAGGCAGAAGAAGCATCTGAAATCGTTGGTCAAGCTGCTGGTAACGGTGTTAATATTTGGCTTGGTACATCAATCGATGATACTTTGAAAGATGAAATTCGTGTAACGGTTGTTGCAACGGGGGTTCGTCAAGAGCGTGCTGAAAAGGTATCTGGTATGAAAGCTCAACCACGCAAAGTGACTACAGCTCCTTCACAATCGTCAGTTCCTAATCAGCAAGTTGCTCAAGAACAACAACGTCTAGGTTCTCAAGCTTCATTTGAACGTCAACCAAATTTCGACTACAATGAAACACATTCAATGTCACAACCAGGCGTTCGTCCAACTATGGCAGCACCTCAACAAGAGCAATCAGCTTTTGGAAACTGGGACTTGAGACGTGATAATATTTCTCGTCCTAAGACAGGTGAACTTGATAGTCAATTGACTATGTCTACATTCTCAAGTGATGTTGAAGATGACGATGAATTGGAGACACCACCATTCTTTAAAAACCGTTAATAATGACTATAGAAGAAAATAAAAATGATGTTTATCAGGCGGTGAAGAGAGCATGTGAAAAAGCTAATCGCTCTAGCGAAGAAGTCAATATAATTGCCGTAACTAAGTATGTTTCAAGTGAAATCGCTGAAGAATTGGTTGAAACGGGAATTAAACACATTGCTGAAAACCGTGTTGATAAATTTTTAGATAAGTATCAGGCGTTAAAAAAATATGATTTGACATGGCACCTTATTGGTAGCCTACAACGTCGAAAAGTAAAGGATGTTATTAATTTAGTTGATTATTTTCATGCTTTGGATTCTGTTAAATTGGCAGAGGAAATTCAAAAGCGTGCGGATCATACCATTAATTGCTTCCTCCAAGTTAATGTTTCAGGTGAGGAGTCGAAACATGGTTTTTCACCTGAAGAACTTGACACTGTTCTAAATCAAATTAAAAATCTTGATAAAATTTGTATAGTAGGGCTAATGACTATGGCTCCAATTGATGCGAATACTCAAGAACTTGATAAGATTTTTGCTGAGACAAATGAACTTAGACAATCAATTCAAGATAAAAAACTAAAGAATGTTCCTTGTGATCAACTAAGCATGGGGATGAGTCGAGACTATGACATGGCTATTCAGAATGGATCAACCTTTGTTAGAATAGGCAGTGCATTCTTTAAAGAGAACGGAGAATAACCTTATGGCAATAAAAGATGCAATTGAAAAAATTGTTTCATATTTTGATGCCGACGAAGTAACAGATCATGAAGATGTTGCTAAAGAACGTCCAGTTAAAGTACAGAAAACTGAGCAGACACCACCTCAACAGCAACGTAAACCTGAGCGTCCTCAGGAAACAGTCCCTCCTCGTCGCCAACATATCAAATCAGACGTACAGAAAACTCAAGTCCTTAGTAGTTTACCTTTGAGTCGATCACAAGTTAATCAGGGATCCCAACAAATGAATACAACTAAAACTACTATTGCAATTAAATATCCTAAAAAATATGAAGATGCTCAAGAAATTGTAGAACTTTTGATTGAAAATGAATGTGTTTTAATTGATTTTCAATATATGTTAGAAGCACAAGCTCGTCGTTGTTTAGATTTTATTGATGGTGCTAGCAAGGTACTTACAGGAAACTTACAAAAAGTTGGTTCTTCCATGTACTTGCTCACACCAATCAACGTTGTTGTTGACATCGAAGAGATTAGTTTGAGTCATGGAAATCAAGAATCTACTTTTGACTTCGACATGAAGAGACGTTAAGCCATGTTTGTATTACTATATGTTATTTGGGCACGTGTTATTAACTTGGTAGAGATACTCCTTGTAATCTATGCTTTGTTATCTTGGTTTCCAGGAGCTTATGATACAGCTCTTGGGAAGACTATTAGACAAATTGTTCAGCCAATTCTTGCACCATTTCGTAGGCTGAATTTGGTTTTTGCTGGTATTGATTTTTCAATTATCGCAATTATACTTTTGTTAAATTTCTCTCTTAGTATTCTTAAGGTTGTCCTATTTTGATGTTTGAAGCAAAAAATATTGAACAACATTACTCGTTAGAAGAACGTCTTTTTTTAGAAAAGGTTAGGGGATTTTGTCAATTAGTTGAAGATCGGTATAGCCCATATTTGACTGATTTCTTAAATCCTCGTGAAATCCAGATTGTCAAAGATTTAGCAAATTACTATAATTTAAAATTCTTTGTAAGTTCAACTTTTGATAACGAAGAGTATGGAAGAGTGATTCTTGCTCCGGATTATTATGAGCTTGATGAAGATGACTTTGAAATTAAACGATTAGAGATTTCTTATGCTAGACAATTTAATAAATTGACACATCCCAAAATTTTAGGCGCACTGCTTAATCAACTTGGTCTTGAACGTCAAGTATTTGGAGATGTTATTCTTGATGAAGAAGGCCGAGTTCAATTTAACATTGCTTCTCATCTAGCAAGCTATGCAATAATGACTATTACTAAAATCGGTAGGGTTTCGGTTACGCTTAGAGAAGTAAGTAAAGATGATTGGATTTCCAATCAAGAAAAATATTCTCAATCTTTTGTCTTGCTTTCTAGTATGCGTCTTGATAATGTGTTATCTACAGTATTAAAAACACCGCGTTCAAATGCTTTAAAGCTAATTGCTTCAGGCAAAATCAAACTTAATTATAGGCAAATTGAGAAATCTGATCAGATAATATCTATTGGTGATATGATTTCGGTTAGAGGTTTTGGCCGATTTCGTCTAGGTCAACAAGAAGGAATTTCTAAATCAGGAAAAGCCAAGGTCGTCATCGACAGTCTTCTAAGACTACAAAAGTAGGTATTTAATTTAAAAGCATCAGAGATGCTAATGAAACTTGAGGAGATCTGTAATGACAATTATAGTTCTTGATATTATCGAAAAATAGTTTACAACTAAATTTTGTGGATATAATGAACAAGAAGTAGATGATTTTCTCGATATTATCGTAGATGGTTATGAAGATTTAGTTCATTGAAATCGTGAACTTGTTGCTCATGTAAAAGAACTTGAAGAAATGGTAAAAAATAAAGGAGGCCTGTAATGGCAATCACAGCACTTGATATTAAAGATAAACAGTTTACCACTAAATTTCGTGGATACAATGAACAAGAAGTAGATGAATTTCTTGATATTATCATAGATGATTATGAAGATTTAGTTCGTGACAATCGTGAACTTACTACTCGTGTAAAAGAGCTTGAAGAAAAATTGGCTTATTTTGATGAAATGAAAGAATCATTGAGCCAGTCAGTTATCTTGGCTCAAGAAACAGCTGAAAAAGTTAAAGCTTCAGCAGCAGATGAATCAGCTAACTTGATTAACAAAGCCAACTTTAATGCGACACGCTTGATCGAAGAAGCTAAATCTAAGGCATCTGAAATTCTTCGTGATGCTACAGATGAAGCAAAACGTGTTGCTATTGAAACTGAAGAGCTTAAACGTCAAAGTCGTGTTTTTCACCAACGTCTTTTGGCTGCAGTTGAAGGTCAACTTAGCTTAGCAAGTGCTCCAGAGTGGGAGGAATTGTTGCAACCAACAGCTATTTATCTGCAAAACTCAGATGTTGCCTTTAAAGAAGTTGTTGAAAAAGTGCTGGATGAACATGTTCCAGATTCAAACGATGCCGCTTCATTCGATGCGACTCGTCAATTCACTCCTGACGAAATGGCTGAACTTCAACGTCGCGCTGCTGAAAGCAATAAACAAGTTAAAGATTTCTCTAATTCAGATGTTGACGAAACAAATGATATTACTTCAACTCCAGTATATTTTGGTATTGAAGATTCATTCGAAAGTGAAGTAGCTAATTTTCCAATTTCTGCACCTGTAGACGAGGACAATGATTCGGAACAAGAAGTAACTGTTGAAAAAAATCTTAATGAAACACAAACTTTTAAATTAAATATTAGCGAATAAGAAAAACAAAACTTTCCAAATATATTAACAGCGAGTGGGAGATGGTGTGAGTCCTACATTCCCTATTTGGGTAGTTATCATTTTCTAGCATTCTAGCTGAATTAAGTAAGCTAGAAGGATGGTCCTCCTTACGGACATTTGAGGGAGCAATGTTACTTGCTCTAAACTAAGGTGGTACCACGAGCTTTCGTCCTTTTTTGATGAAGGCTCTTTTTATTTAGTATAAAAAAATTAAAGAGGAGATATAATGAAACTTAAAGAAACATTAAATCTAGGTAAGACATCTTTTCCAATGCGTGCTGGACTTCCTAATAAAGAACCAATCTGGCAAAAAGAGTGGGAAGAAGCGAAAGTATATCAACGTCGTCAAGAGTTGAATCAAGGTAAACCACACTTCACACTTCATGATGGCCCTCCTTATGCCAATGGTAATATTCACGTGGGTCATGCGATGAATAAAATTTCTAAGGATATCATTGTTCGATCTAAATCAATGTCTGGTTTCTATGCTCCATTTATTCCTGGGTGGGATACACATGGTTTGCCAATTGAACAGGTATTGGCTAAGCAAGGCGTAAAACGTAAAGAACTTGATCGCGCTGAATACCTTAAGATGTGTCGTGATTATGCACTCTCACAAGTTGATAAGCAACGTGAAGATTTCAAACGTCTTGGTGTTTCAGCTGATTGGGAAAATCCTTATGTTACCTTGACACCAGACTATGAGGCAGCCCAAATCCGTGTCTTTGGCGAAATGGCTAAAAAGGGTTATATCTATCAAGGTGCGAAACCTGTATACTGGTCATGGTCATCAGAATCGGCACTTGCTGAAGCAGAGATTGAATATCATGATTTGGTTTCAACATCTCTTTACTATGCCAATAAGGTTAAAGATGGTAAAGGTGTTTTAGATACTGATACTTATATTGTTGTTTGGACTACAACACCATTTACAGTGACAGCCTCACGTGGTTTGACTGTAGGTGCAGATATTGAGTATGTTCTTGTAAAACCTGCTGGAGAAACTCGTAAGTTTATTGTTGCTTCTGAATTGCTAAATAGTCTTTCTGAGAAATTTGCTTGGGAAGAAGTAGAAGTTCTTAATACTTACCGTGGTGATGAATTAAATCAAATCGTTACAGAGCACCCTTGGGACAGTGAAGTTGATGAACTTGTAATTCTTGGTGAGCATGTTACAACAGACTCTGGTACAGGTATCGTCCATACAGCTCCTGGGTTTGGTGAGGATGACTATAACGTAGGTGTTGCTAATGGTCTTGAGGTTGTAGTAACTGTTAACGAACGTGGAATCATGATGGAAAATGCCGGTCCTGATTTTGCTGGTAAATTCTACGATAAAGTAGCTCCGATTGTTATGGAGAAACTTGGAGATTTACTTCTTGCGAAAGAAGAAATCTCTCACTCATACCCATTTGACTGGCGTACTAAGAAACCAATCATCTGGCGTGCAGTGCCACAATGGTTTGCATCTGTTTCTAAATTCCGTCAAGAAATCTTGGATGAAATTGAAAAAGTTAAATTCCATTCTGAGTGGGGTAAAGTTCGTCTTTACAACATGATTCGTGACCGTGGTGACTGGGTAATTTCTCGTCAACGTGCTTGGGGTGTTCCACTCCCAATCTTCTATGCTGAAGATAGAACACCAATCATGACTGAAGAAACGATTGAACATGTAGCTAAACTTTTTGAAGAGCATGGATCAGTTATTTGGTGGGAACGTGATGCCAAAGATCTTCTTCCAGAAGGTTTTACACATCCAGGTTCACCAAATGGTGAGTTCACTAAAGAAAATGATATTATGGATGTGTGGTTTGACTCAGGATCGTCATGGAATGGTGTTGTTGTAAACCGTCCAGAGTTAACATATCCAGCTGATCTCTATCTCGAAGGTTCAGACCAATACCGTGGTTGGTTCAACTCATCACTTATCACCTCAGTTGCCAACCATGGTGTTGCACCATATAAACAACTCTTGTCTCAAGGTTTTGCACTTGATGGTAAGGGTGAAAAGATGTCCAAATCTCTTGGAAATACAATTGCTCCTAGTGATGTTGAGAAACAATTTGGTGCTGAAATTCTTCGTCTTTGGGTAACAAGTGTAGATACTAGCAATGATGTTCGTATCTCAATGGATATCCTTAGCCAAGTATCAGAATCTTATCGTAAGATTCGTAACACACTTCGTTTCTTGATTGCTAATACATCTGACTTCAATCCAACAACTGATGCAGTAGCATTTGAAGATTTGCGCTCTGTCGATCAATATATGACTATTCGTTTTAACCAATTGGTTAAGAGTATTCGTGATGCCTATGAAAACTTTGAATTCTTGACTATTTACAAATCTTTAGTTAACTTCATTAATGTTGAATTGTCAGCCTTCTATCTTGATTTTGCCAAAGATGTCGTTTACATTGAGAGTGCTAAATCACTTGAACGTCGTCAAATGCAAACAGTCTTCTACGATATTCTTGTTAAGATTACAAAACTCTTGACTCCAATCCTTCCTCATACTGCAGAAGAAATTTGGTCATATCTTGAATTTGAAAATGAAGACTATGTTCAATTGTCAGAGTTGCCAGAAGCAGAAGACTTTGCTAATCAAGATGCACTTCTTGAAAAATGGAATGCCTTCATGGACTTCCGTGGAAAAGCTCAAAAAGCTTTGGAAGAAGCTCGTAATGAAAAAGTTATTGGTAAATCGCTTGAAGCTCATTTAACTATCTATCCAGATGCTGAAGTAAAAGAACTTCTTGAAAGTTTGAATACTAACCTTGCTCAACTTTTGATTGTTTCAGCTCTAACTATTGCTGAAGGAGATGTTCCTGAATCTGCTGTAAGATTCCAAGGTGTTTCATTCACAGTAGAACGTGCTGAAGGTGAAGTATGTGACCGTTGTCGTCGTATTGATCCAACTACTAAAGAACGTAGCTACAACGCGACTATATGTAATCACTGTGCTAGCATTATCGAAGAAAACTTTGCTGAAGTTGTGGCAGAAGGTTTCGAAGTTTAAAGCAAAATAAGCTAAAAAGAGTTGCTCTTTGTTAGCTGTAGTGGGTGACGAAAAGATAACATCTAGAGAGGACCATATAGGTCTTCTCTTTTTGAATGTTCAGAGTGATGAAAACACGCTTCCTAAAGGTGATAGAGGTTGTGATAATTAGCGAACTCTTCTGAGAAATCCAGTGTCTTCTCAAGGACTTCATGTGGGTTTAAGGTTTGACAAAAGGTTTTCGAATGAAATGATTTACGAGATAACTTACGGCTGTCCTTTTGAGAGAGTCACCAGTGATTTTTTAAATCTCAATAAGGTAGTGAATTCTTATTAAACTGGTTCATAATGGCAATTCTTGTCTTTAAAAAGGCTCGATCAAGCTGCTAGATGATGTTGAAACGATCAATAATGATTTGGGCATTTAGAAAAAGTCTTCGAACTTAGTGGCATATAAAGCTCCTGACATATCCATCGTGATAAACCTTACCTTTTGGCGTACTTTCAATGGATACTTCAAAAAGAAGTTTCGACTAGTGGTTTGGCGGCGATTATCGAGGATGGGTATGAGTTTGTTGTTCTCATAGTTTTGAGCCACAAAAGCGAATTCACCTTTCTTGAAACTAAACTCATCCCAGGACATAACAGCTGGTAGTTTGTCATAATGTTCCTTGAAATTAAACTGGTCAAGTTTGCGATAGACAGTGGACGTCGATACATGAAGTCTTCTGGCAATATCCGTAAGTGATATCTTCTCAGTGAGGAGTTGTGAGACCTTTTGTCGGACTAGATTTGAAATTTGGTGGTTTTTCTCAACGATATATGTCTCAGACCCCGTGACTTGCCTACAACTTTCACACTGGAAGCGACGCTTTTTAAGACGTAGTAGTATTGGTATTCCAGTTTTGCTTGAACCTCGATATGAATATCCGTTTCAAAAACAAGAGAAATAATGATGTTAGGGTCTTTAATTCCGATTAATTTTGTGGTATTCTTCATAAGTCTCATAAGTTCTTCCTAATGATGGTTTTGTCGCTCTTCATTATAGTTCTTATGGGACTTTTTGTGTATACTTAAAAAGCTCTATAATCTCTACAGTGGTTTTACCCACTACAGAAATTATAGAGCCAATTTTTCAGAAAATATGTGAAAAGCTATTGAAATTATTCCAACAATTGTGTAAAATGGTAATTACCAATTCAGATTATTCTGAAAATTTGTTTTAGGAGATTTTTTATGTCAAAAATAGAGGCAACTAATCAGTCTACCTGGCGTAGTAAAATAAAAGCAATGGGACCAGGTATCCTAATGGCATCTGCTGCTGTAGGTGGTTCCCACATCGTTTCCTCAACTCAAGCGGGTGCTTCTTATGGATGGGCCTTACTAGGTCTGGTTATTCTTGCCAATGTCTTCAAGTATCCGTTCTTCCGTTTTGGTGCGGAATATACCGCAGATACAGGAAAAACTTTAGTTGAAGGTTACGCTAAAAAGGGAAAATTTTACCTTTGGGTATTCTTCATCTTGAATGTCTTTTCAGCCTTAGTTAACACAGCGGGAGTTTCCATTCTATGTTCAGCCATCATTGCCAGTGCCTTTCCAATGCTTGGTTTGAGTATTACTACATGGTCAATTATTTTGGTGGCAATTATCTGGGGTATGTTACTCTTTGGTGGTTACAAATTTCTTGACGGTATGGCTAAATGGATCATGTCGGCTTTGACTATTGCAACAGTAGCAGCAGTTGTTATTGCGGCAATCAAACATCCGGAGTACAGAGCTGATTTCGTTGAAAAATCACCATGGCAGCTAGTTACCCTTCCATTTATCGTATCACTTCTTGGATGGATGCCTGCTCCAATTGAGATTTCAGCTATCAACTCACTTTGGTCAGCTGAGAAAAAGAAAACAGTTGATTTTAATAGCGAAGACGCACTCTTTGACTTTAACGTTGGTTATATCGGAACAGCTATACTTGCAGTATTCTTTGTAGCACTTGGTGCCCTTATCCAATATCCAACTGGTAAACCTGTTGAAGCTGCTTCGGCTAAGTATATTGCTCAGTTTGTCGATATGTACGCATCAGTACTTGGTAACTGGTCACGTTATTTGATTACCTTTATTGCTTTCTTGTGTATCTTCGGTACTGTAATTACAGTTATTGATGGTTACTCACGTGTGAATGAAACATCTCTTCGTCTTTTGTTTAACAAAGAAGATTCTAATGAGTCACCTTTGAAAGTTTGGATGACCTTGACATCTATTCTTGGTCTTATCATTATTTTCTTCTTCCAAGGTCAAGTAGCAATAATGCTTCGTTTCGCTATGATTGGTTCTTTCCTTACAACACCATTCTTTGCACTTTTGAACTATGTCCTTGTTACAAATGAGAAGAAAAACCTTCCAACTTGGTTGAAAGGGCTTGCTATTGCAGGTTTGATTTTCTTGTTTGGATTTGCTATTTTCTTTATCTGGGCTTTGGCTATTGGTAAAGCAGGATAAGATGATTAAACAGTTTCCCTTGGGAAGCTGTTTTTTTTAATTCTAAATATGAAGGAGAGGTTATAGCCGAGAACACAGAAAAAAGCCATTCCAATTGAAATGGCTTAACAACAAGAGGTTGCTTATTTGAGACCGTATTTTTTGTTGAAACGATCCACGCGTCCGTCTGCTTGTGTGAATTTTTGACGGCCAGTGTAGAATGGGTGAGAATCTGATGAGATTTCTACACGGATAAGTGGGTAAGTTTCACCTTCGAATTCAACTGTTTCGTTTGAGTGTTTAGTTGAACCGCTAAGGAATTGATAACCAGTAGTTGTGTCCATGAATACTACTGGACGGTAATCTGGATGGATATCTTTTTTCATGTTAAAATATTTCCTTTCTGCCATGGTACTTTCCATACCATAGTTTTTTTAACTATTTTAGTTTATCAAAAGCTAGTCTTCTTGGCAAGTCTTTTTTACTATTTTTTAGGAAAGTCGAATCTTGTATATGCCAGCTGTCTGGAAGCAGTGATTATCTTTATCAACTATGATTGCTTCAAGATTAGGTTGTGAGCTAACTTCCTGGAAAATGCGCTCGAGACTTGGTCCAAATAAACGGGTGGTCCAAATTTCGCCATCCACTGAGAGAGATGAAATAATGGTGAGACTAGCTAGGTCACTAGAGACTGGATAGCCAGTTTGACTATCAAAAATATGATGATAGGTTTTGCCATCTATCTCAAAAGTGCGTTCATATATCCCTGAAGTAACTACAGATTGATCTCTTATGGCAAGTACTAGAAGGTTAGTATTTCTAGTCTCCTTAGGATTTTGAATACCAATTCGCCATTTTTGATCAGGATTGTGTAAGGCTGGTCCAAATGTTAGGATATTGCCACCCAGATTAATCAGAGCACTAGTGACATTTTCAGCTTTTAGATAATCTGCAATACGATCTGCAATATAACCTTTTGCCAGAGCACCAAGATCAATTTTCATGCCTTTTTCTTGGAGAAAGACGCTTTGATTTTCCTCGGATAGAACGATAGCATTGGGATTAATAATATCTAGGAGCAGAGTGATTTCTTCAGGAAAGGGAAGCCTTGCATCAGAAAAGCCGATTCGCCAAGTCTGAATGAGAGGTCCAATAGCAATATTAAGGTGACTGCCCGGCTGGCAACTGTGCCATTTTCCAAGAGAAATAAGTTCAAAAAGTTCTGGGTGGATCTTCACAGGATGTAAGCCTGCCGCCTTGTTAATTTTCATGAGTTCGGAACTGTCATCATTGGCGGAAAAACGCTTATTATAAAGATTAAGCAACGCTTCAACTTGATCAAGTAGAGGCTCTGGCTGTTTATGATAGATGGAGACATCAATCACAGTCCCCATGAGATGTACACGACGATTGGTGAGTTGCATGGGCAACAGTATCCTTAATTTCTTGATAGATTTGTTCGTTTTCCTCTAAGCTGTAGGAATTGGCTCCACTAGCAAGTGGATGGCCTCCACCGTCATGGCGTTTGGCAATTTCATTGATGACAATGGTTTTACTACGAAGACGTACACGGTAATGGCCCTCAGGTTGCTCTACGAAAATAGCCCATGATTCAACGCTATCAATCCGGCCAGGAGTTCCAACAATAGCAGAACTCTCAGCATCAGTGATATTAAAGTCATCAAGAACTTTTCGAGTTAAGACGACGCGAGCTGCCCCATTTTCATCAACTTCAAGATTATCGAAAACATAGCCTTGAAGTTTAGCAATTTTGAAAGGAAAACTATCCATTCGCCGAGCCATAGATGCAAAATCAAAGTCATATTCGCGAAGTTTAGCAGCGATTTGTAGTGTTTTAGGTGTTGTAGATGGGTAGAGGAATCGCCCCGTATCGCCAACAATACCATTGTAGAGAACACGAGCAGCAGCATCTGACAAGGAAAGACCAAGAGTGAGAGCCCAGTCGGTCACAATTTCGCTGGCACTTGAAGCAGAGGTATCAACCAGAAGCAGGTCTCCATAAGCATCATCGTTAGGATGATGGTCAATTTTGATAAGAAAGTCTCCCTTATCATAACGATCATCATCAATACGTGGAGTATTGGCTGTATCGGTAACAATAACAAGAGCACCTTCATAATCATTGTCGGGCACCTCATCCATCTCAGCAATCCAAGATAAGGTAGGTTCATTGACACCTGTTGCAAGAATCTTTTTATCTGAGAAGTTTGTTTTTAAAATTTCTTTTAGCCCTATCTGACTACCAATGGCATCGGGGTCTGGTCGTTGGTGGCGATGAATAATAATAGTGTCGTAGGCTTTGATTTTTTCTAAAATTGCTTGAAATAAAGTCATGTTTGTCTCCTTGTGAGTTTGCCTTTATTATATCATGAAATTATAGAAAAACGGTTAGCATAGGCAAACCGTTACAAAAATTAGATCTCTTTATATTCGACTTCAAGTCCGCGTTTAACTGCTGGACGGTTAGCAATCTTCTCAGTCCATGCTTGAAGGTGCTTGTATTCTTTAACATCAAGGAAAATACCAGCCTTGTCCCAAATCTTATCTTGAGCAAGACGGCCATACCAAGACCAGATTGCGATATCAGCGATAGTGTATTCATCACCAGAAATGTAAGGTTTAGTTGCTAATTCTTTATCAAGCAAGTCAAGTTGGCGTTTGGCTTCCATGGCAAAACGGTTGACGGCATATTCGATTTTTTCAGGTGCATAGTGGAAGAAGTGCCCAAAGCCACCACCTAGAAAAGGAGCAGCACCTGTTTGCCAAAAGAGCCAGTTGAGAACTTCCGTACGTTTTGTGTGATCAGTTGGAATGAGTTTGCCAAATTTTTCAGCCAAGTAAAGGAGGATGTTAGCTGATTCAAAGATACGAACTGGTTGGTCTTCAGAATAATCCATCATGGCTGGAATCTTTGAGTTTGGATTAATTGCAACAAAGTCTGAGCCGAATTGGTCACCATCACCAATCTTAATACGATAAGCGTCATAACCTGCTTGAGTCACACCAAGTTCCTTCAGTTCTTCTAGCATGATAGTTGCCTTGATACCATTTGGTGTTGGGAAAGTATAGAGCTGGAAAGGTTGGTCACCTTTAGGTAAAGTTTGTTCAAAACGTGCACCAGCTGTAGGTTGATTGAGGCCACCCCAGGTACCTCCCATAGAGGTTGGATTTTCCCAAACTTCTGGTAAAATATAGTCAGACATAAAGTTTCTCCTCGTATTCTTGATAGTCACATCCTAACAAAATTCTGATGGCATTTCAAGAATCGACTACGTTCTTTTGGAGAAGACATATTGATTCTTGATAGGTAAGATAAGATTATAAATCATTTTATCTGAATTAATAGAATATTATTTAGAGAGGAAAAGAAATATGACTGCTATTGACTTTCATAAGTTGGCTAAAATAGAATTGCACTGCCATTTGGACGGTTCTTTATCTTTAAGTACCATTCGTCACCTAGCTGAGTTGGCACAGATTGATTTGCCTGAGGATGATGAGGAGCTCAAACAGCACGTGACAGCGCCGGTTACCTGTGAGAGTCTCCTAGAATATTTAGAGTCCTTTGATTATATTCGCCCCTTACTACAAACTAATGAGGCTTTAACTATTGCTGCTTATGATGTTGCCAAACAAGCTGCTTTAGAAAATGTTATCTATATTGAAGTGAGATTCGCACCAGAATTGTCGATGGATAAGGGATTGACTGTCACTGAGACAATTGATGCTGTTTGTCAAGGATTACGTCAAGCTCAAGAAGAATTTGGTATTATTGCTAAGGCACTGGTTTGTGGCATGCGCCAATCAGATCAATCATTAACAGCTTGTATTCTTGATGAAGCTAATCAAGTCAGAGATAGTGACTTTGTTGGTTTTGATTTCGCTGGAGATGAGCTTAATTATGGACCTGCAGCTATTAAACCTCTTATTGAACAAGTCAAAAGTTACAACCGTCCTATGACCTTTCATGCTGGTGAGTGTGGCTGTCCGGCTTTTCTTGCTGAGTCAATTGCTATGGGAATTAAGCGTAATGGTCATGCGACTATCCTGGCTCAAGAACCAGAACTTTTGGATGAATTTGTCAAAAACGGTGTGACGGGTGAGTTATGCTTAACAAGTAATCTACAGACCAAGGCAGCAGTGACTGTTAATGATTTTCCATACCTTAAAATGAAAGCAGCAGGTGCTAACATTACGATTAATACAGACAATCGTACGGTTTCTGATACAAATTTAACTAAGGAATACGAACTCTATCACAAGTATTTTGATAGCACAGTTCAAGATTTCTATGCACATAATAAGACAGCGATTGAAGCTTCCTTTGCTAGTGATGAAGAGAAAGAAGAACTCCTTGCACGATTAGCTAAAGCCTATTCATAAGGAAGTGGTAGTAACGATACTTCTTATTTAGTAGGACCTCAAATAGTATTTTAGAGTTGAGGAGTTTCACAAGAGAAGATTATTGAAAAGTTTTAAGTTACTTTTTAGTCCCACTTTATAATTAAGGGAGTAAGACGAACTTTTTTTCAAAAATTATTCGGACTCTCTCCCTTTTGCGCTTAAAATTATGATAAAATAGGTACAATAAAAATTTTAGAGGAGTCTGGTGTGGCACAACTTTATTTTCGCTATGGCACCATGAATTCTGGGAAATCCATTGAGATTCTTAAGGTTGCATATAATTACGAAGAGCAAGGAAAGCCGGTAGTGCTACTGACCAGTCGATTAGATGATCGAGACGAGGTCGGCTATATCTCCAGTCGTATTGGTATGAGACGTAAGGCTTATCCAATTGGGAATGACACGGATATTTTTGATTACATTGATGATATAAGTCCGCGGCCTTATTGCGTTTTGATTGATGAAGCACAGTTTCTAACTCGTGCAAATGTCTATGATTTGGCACGAATTGTTGACGAGTTAGATATCCCAGTTATGGCATTTGGTCTCAAAAATGATTTTCAAAACAATCTATTTGAAGGATCTAAGTATCTCTTGCTTTTGTCTGATAAAATCGAAGAGATTAAGACCATATGTCACTACTGTTCGAGAAAGGCAACCATGGTTCTACGCATGGAAGATGGTGAGCCAGTCTATGAGGGGGTACAGGTACAAATTGGAGGTCACGAAAGTTATATCTCGGTTTGCCGAAAACATTGGTTTAATCCGCCTCGAGAAAGAATAGTTCCTTTGAAACAGAATTAAAGATAACTATCAGGTATATAAGGAGAAAAATAACAAATGAACATTTATGATCAGTTGCAGGCGGTTGAAGACCGTTATGAGGAATTGGGCGAATTGCTTAGCGACCCTGAAGTTGTATCAGATACTAAACGCTTCATGGAGTTGTCGCGTGAAGAGGCTAACACCCGTGAAACTGTCATAGCTTACCGTGAGTACAAGCAAGTTATCCAAAATATCTCAGATGCTGAAGAGATGATTAAGGAAGCTAGTGGTGATGCTGATTTGGAAGAAATGGCTAAGGAAGAACTTAAAAAATCCAAAGCAGCTAAAGAAGAGTATGAAGAACGCTTGAAAATTCTCCTCTTGCCAAAAGACCCTAATGACGACAAGAATATCATCCTTGAAATTCGTGGGGCTGCTGGGGGAGATGAGGCTGCCTTATTTGCGGGTGACCTCCTAGCTATGTACCAAAAATACGCCGAAACACAAGGGTGGCGCTTTGAAGTAATGGAAGCATCATACAATGGTGTTGGTGGTATCAAGGAAGTGGTTGCCATGGTTTCAGGAGAATCAGTCTACTCTAAACTCAAATATGAGTCTGGAGCACATCGTGTACAACGTGTCCCTGTGACCGAAAGTCAAGGTCGTGTTCATACCTCTACAGCAACTGTTTTGGTAATGCCAGAAGTTGAAGAAATGGAGTACGAAATCGATCCTAAGGATCTTCGTGTCGATATCTATCACGCCTCTGGTGCCGGTGGACAGAACGTCAATAAGGTTGCAACTGCGGTGCGTATGGTTCACATTCCTACTGGAATTAAAGTTGAGATGCAAGAAGAACGTACCCAACAGAAAAACCGTGATAAAGCCCTGAAGATTATCCGTGCGCGTGTTGCGGACCATTTTGCACAAATTGCTCAAGATGAGCAAGATGCTGAGCGTAAATCTACGGTTGGTACAGGGGATCGTTCAGAGCGTATCCGTACTTATAATTTTCCACAGAACCGTGTCACAGACCACCGTATTGGTTTGACTCTTCAAAAATTAGATACGATTTTGGCTGGCAAAATGGATGAAGTTATCGATGCTTTGGTTCTTTACGATCAAACACAAAAATTGGAAGAGCTTAACAAATGATTTTAGCGGATGTCCTGGCCGGTTACGAGAAGGAGCTTGAAGCTATCGGTGAAGAACCTGAGTCCATTTCCTTTGTTTATCGTGGTTTGAAACAATGGGATTTGACTCATTTTGTTCTTCAATTGAGACAGGAAGTTTCGGAGGAAGACGGAAATCTTTTAGCTCATATTTTCACGCAACTTACGGCTCACAAGCCTGCCCAATATATTTTAGGTTATGAGGAATTTCATGGTCTACGTTTTCAAGTTGATGAGCGTGTTTTGATTCCTCGTCCTGAAACTGAGGAATTAGTGGACCTAATTTTGGCAGAAAACCCGAACACAGAGCTCAAGGTTCTTGATATTGGCACTGGAAGTGGTGCTATTGCGGTCTCCCTGAAAAAGAGTCGTCCTATGTGGCAAGTGACGGCTAGTGACTTATCAGCTGATGCTTTGGTACTTGCTAAGGATAATGCTAAGCTAAATCGGGTAGATATCAGCTTTGTTCTAGCGGATGTTTTTGAAAATGTCTCCGGTTGTTTTGATATCATTGTGTCGAATCCTCCTTATATTTCTGAAAATGATAAGGACGAAGTTGGTTTAAATGTCTTGACTAGCGAGCCCAAGATGGCCTTGTTTGCTGATGAAGATGGACTTGCCATTTATAGACAAATCCTTGAGGACGCAGATAAGTATCTAAATCCTCAAGGAAAACTCTATTTTGAGATAGGCTATAAGCAAGGCGAAGATCTAAGGAAACTTTTGTCACTACATTTTCCAGATAAGCATGTGCGTGTCCTTAAGGATCAATTTGGACAGGATAGAATGGTCGTGATGGATGATGGAAAGTAAGAAACAGTTAAGAGAAATTTTGAATAATGGTGAGGCCGTTGTTCTCCCTACAGAGACCGTATATGGTCTGTTTGCCAAGGCTTTGGATGAGAAGGCAGTCAATTATGTTTATGAGCTAAAAAATCGTCCTAGAGACAAAGCCATGAATTTGAATGTAGCCTCGTATGAAGATATCCTTTTCTATTCAAAGGAGCAACCCAAGTATTTGAAACAATTGTACGATGCTTTTTTGCCTGGACCTCTGACCATCATCTTAAAAGCTAATGATCAAGTACCTAGATGGATTAATTCAGGATTGGCAACGGTTGGATTTCGATTACCAAACCATCCCGTAACTAGAGAGTTGATTCAAGCTGAGGGGCCTTTGATTGGTCCATCAGCCAATAAGTCTGGAAAGGAAAGTGGTCGTCATTTCGACGATATTAGAGCGCAATTTGATTTTCAGGTGACTGGCTATCAGGATGATAATGCCTTGTTAGGTGTAGATTCGACGATTTTGGATTTGTCGGTTTCACCTGCTAGGATTCTCAGACAAGGGAAAATAACAAAAGATGACCTATTGGCAGCTCTTCCAGAGTTGACTATGGAATAAAATGACTAACAGAGACTTAAAAAAGAGTGATATAACTTTCGACTGTTTGTGGGTGAGTTGTTTGAAAGCCCATTAGACCTCAAAGGAGACCTCAATGATTTTTGATAAAGAAGATTACAAAGCATTTGACCCTGAACTATGGAACGCCATCGATGCTGAGGCAGAACGCCAACAAAATAATATTGAATTGATTGCCTCTGAAAACGTGGTTTCTAAAGCCGTTATGGCTGCTCAAGGAACGCTCTTGACTAACAAATACGCAGAAGGCTATCCAGGTAAACGTTACTATGGTGGTACAGCCGTTATTGATGTGGTTGAGACCCTTGCCATTGAACGTGCTAAGAAACTTTTTGGGGCAAAATTTGCTAACGTGCAACCTCACTCAGGTAGCCAAGCCAATGCTGCTGTTTACATGTCTTTAATCCAACCTGGTGATACAGTTATGGGGATGGATTTGTCAGCGGGTGGTCACTTGACACACGGTGCACCAGTTAGTTTCTCTGGTAAGACCTATAACTTTGTGTCTTACAATGTTGATAAGGAAAGTGAACTTCTTGATTATGATGCTATCCTTGCTCAAGCAAAAGAAGTGAGACCCAAACTTATCGTGGCAGGGGCTTCAGCATACTCACGTATCATTGATTTTGCTAAATTCCGTGAAATCGCTGATGCTGTAGGTGCTTACCTCATGGTAGATATGGCTCACATTGCAGGTCTTGTAGCCTCTGGTCATCATCCAAGTCCGGTTCCTTATGCACATGTGACAACTACAACAACCCACAAGACACTTCGTGGACCTCGTGGTGGTTTGATTTTGACTGATGATGAAGATATCGCTAAGAAATTGAATTCTGCGGTCTTCCCTGGTTTGCAAGGTGGCCCACTGGAACACGTTATTGCTGCCAAGGCTGTCGCTCTTAAAGAAGCACTTGACCCTGCCTTTAAGGAATACGGTGAAAATGTTATCAAGAATGCTGCTGCCATGGCGGACGTTTTCAACCAACATCCAGATTTCCGAGTAATCTCAGGTGGAACTAATAATCATCTCTTCTTGGTTGATGTTACTAAAGTTGTCGAAAATGGTAAGGTTGCGCAAAACGTTCTTGAAGAAGTAAATATTACTTTGAACAAAAATAGTATTCCTTATGAGCAGTTATCTCCATTCAAAACATCTGGTATTCGTGTCGGTAGTCCAGCAATTACAAGCCGTGGTATGGGTGAAGCTGAGAGCCGTCAGATTGCAGAGTGGATGGTTGAAGCTTTGGAAAATCACGATAAACCTGAAGTTTTGGAACGCATTCGTGGAGACGTTAAAGTTCTTACAGATGCTTTCCCACTCTATTAATAAATTATGTTAGATCTATATATTAAACGCATTATCATTCATCAGTTTTCGCCAAATGATACGGAGCTGGTTTTGGCAGAATCACCTATTGAAATAACGCCACGTTTAGATGAGTATTTTAGAAAGAAACTCTCTAAGGTTTTTTCTGATGAGGCTAAACGAGGGTATTTCGATACAGAGAATGTTTTCATCAGTCATATAGGAAATGATTTGATGGAAAGTTCAGTCAAAATTTCCAAACTTTGGAAGGAAGAATTTGTCATTTCTGAAGATCAAAAGACCAATGATTTGGTCTTTATTCAGTTTGATAAAGAAGGTCAAGAATATTTTGCTTTCTTGCGCATTGCTCTTAAGGATAGTTTGGTTCATTCTTTGGGAAATAGTCAGCATCCTATTCAGTTGTCACAAAATAATCTGCCTTCTGCGGCCCAGACACCAGATGAAGCTTTGGTTATCAACCGTAGTAGTAAGCAGTATTATCTGATTGAAAAACGTATTAAGCATAATGGTAGTTTTGCCAATTATTTCTCTGAAAATCTGTTGCAGGTCCAACCTGAGCAGTCTGTTAAAAAATCGATTAAGATGGTTGAAGATACTGCTCAGAAGATTGCTGAGAATTTTAATCAGGATGACTTTAACTTCCAAGGAAAAATGAAATCTGCTATTTTCAATAATTTGGAAGAAGATCAAGAGTTGTCACCTGAAAAATTAGCGGACCAGCTCTTTGATAATAATTTGACTGCTCGTTTGACCTTCGTTGATGAGCTAAAAGAAGCTATTCCTGAACCCATTTCGGTTTCAGATATTGACCATTCTCGTCAAATTAAAAAATTGGAGAATCAAAAACTATCGTTATCAAATGGGATTGAGTTAATTGTGCCGAATAACGTTTATCAGGATGCTGATAGTGTTGAATTTATTCAAAATCCTGATGGCACCTACTCTATTCTCATCAAAAATATCGAGGATATCGTCAATAAATAATATGTTTAAATGGATAAGACGTCTGGTGGTTTTTGTCGTAGTGTTCATAATAAGTATCCAATGCTATCGAATCCATGCCAATATCCAACATGTCCTAACTTATGAATCCCTGGTTAAGGAGGTCTTAGCAGAGGATGACATTAAAAATACAACTAGTGTCGATTTGGTTCTTGCTATGATTTACACAGAAACCAAGGGAAAGACAGACGACGTAATGCAGTCCAGTGAAAGTTCTACGGGGGTGACCAACTCCATTACAGATCAAAAAGAAAGTATCCGTCAGGGGGTGAGGGTGCTTTCGGATAATCTTGAAGCAGCTGTCCACCATAAGGTCGATCCTTGGACAGCAGTGCAAGCTTATAACTTTGGTAAGACCTATATTGATTATGTTGCTGATAACGGTGGTGTTAACACCGTTGAACTAGCAAATGCCTATTCTAAAGATGTCGTTGCTCCAAGTCTAGGAAACACTAGTGGGAAAACCTATACTTATTATCAACCTGTTGCCATGTATTATGGTGGGGGAAAACTTTATACAAATGGTGGAAATATTTATTACGCCAAAGAAGTGCAGTTGAATCTCTTTCTGATGCGAATATTCTCTCGTCTCTAAGAGTAACCACCTCCATTCTTAAGGAAAGACAAATGAAAGCATTATTAGTTTATTTCAAAGGATTTGTTAAAGATAGTATCCTGGGACCTGTTTTTAAATTAATCGAAGCTAGTTTCGAACTCTTAGTTCCTATGGTGATTGCTGGAATTGTCGATATAACTATTCCAAATAGAGACCAAAATCATCTGTTTATGATGATTTTTCTCTTGTTCGGACTTGCCGTGATTGGGGTTGTCGTTGCTATTTCAGCACAGTATTTTTCATCTAGGGCAGCAGTTGGCTATGCCCAAGCTTTAACAAATGATTTGTATGCAAAAATAATGCGATTGTCAAAGGAAAAGCGTGATGAGATAGGTACTTCAAGTTTGGTAACACGTTTGACTGGAGATACCTTTCAAATTCAAACAGGTATTAATCAGTTTTTAAGACTCTTTTTAAGGGCACCAATAATTGTGACGGGAGCCATTATTATGGCATTCCGTATCAGCCCACGTTTAACCTTATGGTTTATTGGTATGGTCTTGGTATTGTCTCTTATAATTGTACTAGCTAGTCGTATTGTCAATCCTCTGTATGCTAAGATTCGATTGATTAATGAATCAATTGTGACCAATACTCGTCAACAACTCGAGGGCATGAGGGTTATTCGTGCTTTTGGTCAGAGTGAGCGTGAATTAGATAACTTTACCACTGTCAATAAAGAGTTGAAGAAGTGGCAACTTAAAACAGGGGTGATATCAAGTCTCATTAGTCCTTTGACATTCTTGGTTGTTAATATGACCTTAATTGCTATACTTTGGCAAGGAAATGTGCAAATTCAAGGTGGTCTTTTGTCTCAAGGTATGCTAATCGCCTTGGTTAATTATCTTTTGCAGATTTTGGCGGAGCTCCTTAAATTAGCTATGATGTTGACGAATCTCAACCAAAGCTTTATTTCGGCAAAACGAGTCCAAGCTATCTTCAATCTTCAAGATGAGGATATTGAAGCGCCTTTAATAATTAAGAAACCAAATCAACCAAGCATAGCTCTTGAAATTGACAAGATGACTTTTACTTATCCTACAGCTAGTCAACCATCGCTACAAGAAATCGACTTTAAGACTTTTGAAGGTGAGTCTCTGGGGATTATTGGAGGTACAGGTTCGGGTAAATCGACCTTGGTCAATTTAATTATGAATCTTTATAAACCTCAGTTTGGTAGTTTGACTATCTTTAAGAATCAGTTGTCGCCGAATAATCTCAAAGAGTGGCGGTCTTGGGTTGCCTATGTCCCACAGAAAGCTGAGTTGTTTAGGGGAACCATTCGTTCAAACTTGTCATTGGGACTTGATTACGAACCAAGTGATCAAGAACTGTGGCATGCTCTTGACATGGCTCAGGCTTCTGATTTTGTAAGAGAAAAGGAGCTTGGCTTAGATGAGCCAGTGGAGTCTTTTGGCCGTAATTTTTCGGGTGGTCAGCGTCAGCGTCTTACTATTGCGCGTGCTTTGATGCGACCAGCACCATTCTTAATTTTGGATGATTCGACCTCGGCTTTAGATTATTTGACTGAAAGTCGTCTACTAGCGGCTATCAGAGAAAATCTTAAATCAACTAGTTTGATTATTATTTCACAGAGAACAAATAGCTTAAAAGCTGTTGATCAAATTTTGGTACTTGATAAGGGACATCAAGTTGGTCTTGGTAATCATGAAGAATTGCTTGTCACTAATAAAATCTATCAAGACATTCATTATTCTCAACATCAAAAGGTGGTCGCTGATGAAGGCTAGAAATAACAAGTCAACGCTTAAACGATTATGTAAAGATATCCTAAGTCAGCGTTACCTCTTTGCCTTAGCAACTGTTGGGACCATTGTTCAAGTTGCTTTGACTGTTTACTTCCCTATTTTGCTTGGCGATGCAGTAGATGCTGTTCTTAAGATGAATGCTGTCTTTTTGATGTCACGTTTGATTTGGCAGATGTTTTTGCTTATCTTAGCTAATAGTGCAATCCAGTGGCTTAACCCTTTGATTTATAATCGATTGATTTATTCTTATAGCGAAAGTTTACGTGAACGAGTCATGATGAAAATTCATGCTATTCCATTCAGTTATCTTGATCGTCAAGGAACTGGAGACATGGTTAGCCGTGTGACTACAGATAGTGACCAATTGAATAATGGTCTCCTTATGTTCTTTAATCAATTTTTCGTTGGACTTTTGACCATCTTTGTCATAATCATTACCATGGCTCGCTTAGACTGGTTCATGATGCTCTTAGTTCTAGTGATGACACCTTTATCAATGCTTGTGACTCGTTTCATTGCTAGGAAGAGTTATCAACTCTATCGCAATCAAACCAAGTGGAGAGGCAAACAGACTCAGCTGATCGAAGAAAGTCTAACTCAGGAAGCTCTGGTACAAATTCTAAATGCTCAAGACCAGATGGTTCGCAATTTTAATGAGGTTAATGGTAAGTATGCTAACTATTCACAGGGAGCCATCTTTTACTCGTCAGCGGTTAACCCAGCTACACGTTTTTTTAATAGCTTGCTTTACGCTCTCATTACAGGTGTTGGTGCCTATCGCATCATGTCGGGAGGCACATTTACAGTGGGACAATTGACTACCTTCCTAAACTATGTCACTCAGTATACCAAACCTTTTAATGATATTTCATCTGTCCTATCTGAACTTCAAAGTGCTTTAGCCTGTGCTGATCGTCTATATATGATTTTAGATGAAGATGAAATACCAGAAACGGGAAATGCGGTTTTGGACGAAGCAGAAGTTCAGGGACATTTTCAATTTGATCATGTTCAATTTGGCTATTTGCAAAATAAACCTCTTATCAAGGATTTGAGTATTGATATTCCTGCTGCGAGTACCGTTGCTATTGTTGGCCCAACAGGAGCAGGAAAATCTACTTTGATTAATCTTCTCATGCGTTTTTATGATTTGGATAAGGGTCAAATTTTGCTAGACGGTCGAGATATTACGTATTATACCCGTGAGAGTCTTCGCAAGCAGATTGGGATGGTTCTACAAGAAACTTGGCTTAAAGTAGCTACTATCCATGATAATATTGCCTATGGCAATCCAAAAGCTAGTCGAGAGGAAGTAGTTGCAGCAGCCAAAGCAGCTAATGCTGATTTCTTTATTAAACAATTACCTCTAGGCTATGACACTTTCTTGAGAGATGCAGGGCAATCTCTTTCACAAGGTCAACGTCAGTTACTAACTATTGCTCGTATATTTGTCAATGTTCCTAAAATTCTTATTTTGGATGAAGCAACATCAAGTATTGATACCCGTACGGAGCTCCTTATTCAAGAAGCTTTTGCTAAACTGATGAAAGGTCGGACGAGTTTCATTATTGCTCATAGATTATCTACCATTGAGAATGCAGACCTTATTTTGGTAATGAATAATGGTGATATCGTTGAACATGGAACACATAATCAATTAATGAGGACTAAGGGAATGTACTATCGTATGCAGACAGCCCAAAAAACACAAAATAATTAAAAATTTCAGAGCGTTTAGGCTCTGTTTTTTTTTGCTATTAAATGTATTATTTATTAATGAAAGTAAGAGATGAAAAAGAAATGAAATTGATTTATTTTTTCTTTTTTATTGGAAAAAATACCGATAAGATGGTAAAATATAAAGGATGTTATATAAAAAAGGTATCAAAAATTAGAATGTTAAAACACAAAAATGTCCTCGTCTTTTTAGGACAAACTTTGCTTTATTTCGCCATTTTTATGGCCCTAATTTATCTCTACAATTACCTAGGACAAGGTCAAGGTAATTTTATCTATAACGAATTTTAGGAAGAATAATGACGAGTACAAAAATTAAAGATATGATTGAAACGATTGAGCAGTTTGCTCAATCACAACCCGACTTTCCTGTTTACAATATTTTAGGGGAAGTCCATACTTACGGCGATTTGAAAGCCGATTCGGATAGTTTAGCTGCTAAGATTGATAGCCTTGATATCCCAGAAAAATCACCTGTTGTAGTTTATGGCGGTCAAGAATATGAAATGTTGGCAACTTTCGTAGCTTTAACTAAATCTGGTCACGCCTATATACCAATTGATAGTCACTCAGCTCTTGAGCGCGTGACAGCTATTGTTGAAGTGGCAGAGCCGAGTCTGATTATTGCTATTAACGCCTTCCCACTAGAGGATGTTAAAGCATCAATCTTGACATTGGATCAAGTGAAGGAAAGTTTTGCTAACAAGACTACTTATGAAGTAACCCACCCTGTTAAAGGTGATGATACTTATTACATCATCTTCACATCAGGGACTACAGGTAAACCTAAAGGAGTTCAGATTTCGCATAATAACCTTCTTAGTTTCACCAACTGGATGATTACAGACAAGGAATTTGCGACTCCAAAACGTCCTCAAATGTTGGCTCAACCGCCTTATTCATTTGACCTATCAGTAATGTACTGGGCGCCAACTTTGGCACTTGGAGGAACACTCTATGCGCTTCCTTCAGCTATTACTCAGGACTTCAAGCAACTATTTGAAACTATCTTTTCACTTCCAATTGCCATTTGGACATCCACGCCATCATTTGCAGATATGGCAATGTTGTCTGAAGACTTCAATGCAGAGAAGATGCCAGAAATTACGCATTTCTATTTCGATGGGGAAGAGTTGACTGTCAAGACTGCTCAGAAACTCCGCCAACGTTTCCCAGAAGCACGTATTGTCAATGCTTATGGACCAACTGAGGCTACTGTTGCCTTGTCAGCAGTAGCGGTAACTGATGAGATGCTAGCTACTCTTAATCGTCTACCGATTGGTTATACCAAGGAAGATTCACCAACTTATATTATCGATGAAGACGGTAATATCCTTCCAAATGGTCAGCAGGGTGAAATTATCGTATCGGGTCCTGCAGTTTCAAAAGGTTATATGAATAATCCTGAAAAGACTGCGGAAGCCTTCTTCGAGTTTAATGGTCTACCTGCTTACCATACTGGTGATGTGGGGACTATGACTGATGAGGGTCTCCTTCTTTACAGTGGTCGTATGGACTTTCAGATTAAATTTAATGGTTTCCGTATTGAGTTAGAAGATGTTTCCCAAAACCTTAATAAGTCTAAGTATATCGATTCAGCAGTAGCTGTCCCACGTTATAACAAAGACCATAAGGTTCAGAACCTCTTGGCTTATGTGATTCTTAAGGATGGCGTACGTGACCAGTTTGAGCGTGACATCGATATTACTAAGGCTATCAAAGCTGACTTGGAAGATATCATGATGTCATACATGATGCCTACTAAGTTCCTCTATCGTGAGAGCTTGCCTCTTACACCAAATGGGAAAATTGATATCAAGGGACTCATCAGTGAGGTTAATAACCGATGATAGACTTCTTGAAACAGCTTCCCCATTTAGAACCCTACGGTAATCCTTTCTATTTCATCTATCTTGGAATAGCCTTATTACCAATCTTTATAGGTCTATTCTTTAAAAAGCGCTTTGCTATTTATGAATGCTTGGTAAGTATTACCTTTATCGTTCTTGCTCTGACAGGTACCCATGCTAGCCAAATCTTAGCTTTGCTTTTCTATATTGTCTGGCAAATCATCTGGGTATACTCATACAAACGTTATCGTAGTCAAAGGGATAATAAATGGGTCTTCTATTTGCACTCGTTTCTTGTTGTTCTTCCCTTGATTCTTGTTAAGGTAGAGCCTATCATTAACGGAACCCAGTCACTTTTAAACTTTCTCGGCATCTCTTATTTAACCTTCCGTGCGGTTGGTATGATTATCGAGATGCGTGATGGAGTTCTTAAAGAGTTCACACTAGGGGAATTCCTCCGCTTCATGCTCTTTATGCCGACCTTCACAAGTGGTCCCATTGATCGCTTCAAACGTTTTAATGAAGATTATCAGTCAATTCCTAATCGTGACGAGCTGCTGAACATGTTAGAGCAAGCTGTAAAATATATTATGCTTGGTTTTCTTTATAAGTTTGTTTTAGCTCAGATTTTCGGGAGTATGCTTTTACCACCATTAAAAGCACAAGCATTGAGCCAAGGCGGTATCTTTAATCTACCCACATTAGGTGTTATGTACGTTTATGGGTTTGATCTCTTCTTTGACTTTGCGGGTTACTCAATGTTTGCTCTCGCAGTTTCAAATCTAATGGGGATTAAGAGTCCTATTAACTTTGACAAACCGTTCATTTCCCGTGATATGAAGGAATTTTGGAATCGCTGGCATATGAGTCTGTCGTTTTGGTTCCGTGATTTTGTCTTTATGCGCTTAGTCATAGTACTCATGCGAAATAAGGTTTTCAAAAATCGTAACACCACATCGAATGTTGCTTATATCATCAATATGATGGTTATGGGATTTTGGCATGGGATTACTTGGTACTATATTGCTTATGGTATATTCCATGGTATTGGTCTAGTTATTAACGATGCTTGGTTACGTAAAAAGAAAACCATTAATAAAGATCGTAAAAAAGCAGGACTTAAGCCTCTTCCCGAAAATAAATGGACCAAGGCTTTGGGAATCTTTATCACATTTAATACAGTTATGCTATCATTCTTGATTTTCTCTGGATTCTTGAATGATCTCTGGTTCACTAAAAAATAAGTAAAGGAAATTTAAAAATGGATGTAAAAGCAGAAGTCATTGAAATTATTGATGAACTGTTCATGGAAGATGTATCTGACATGATGGATGAAGACCTTTTTGATGCTGGTGTTCTTGATTCAATGGGAACTGTTGAACTTATCGTTGAATTGGAATCACGTTTTGATATTCGTGTCCCAGTTTCAGAATTTGGTCGTGATGATTGGAACACAGCTAATAAGATTGTTGAAGGGGTAACGGAGCTTCGCAATGCTTAAGCGTTTATGGCAGATTTTTGGTCCAGTAATTTGTGCCCTGGTTTTGGTAGTAGTAGTGATATATGCCTACCCACAAGGCAGAAAATATAGTTATGAGGCTGAAAAACGTAGTGCAGTAACGCTGACGAATGAGAACTTTAAAAGTCGGAAAAATAAAACTACCGCTCTTTCAGACCAGAATCATCGTTTTGTACCTTACTTTGGGTCTAGTGAGTGGTTACGTTTTGATGCCCTTCATCCAGCTGTTTTAGCAGAGAAATACGACCGTAACTATCGCCCATACTTTATTGGACAACGTGGGTCAGCTTCTCTAAATCAATATTTGGGAATGCAACAAATGCTTCCAGAATTACAAAACGGTACAGCTGTGTACGTCTTGTCTCCGCAATGGTTCACTAAAAAAGGTTATAATTCTGCAGCTTTTCAGCAGTTCTTTAATAATGACCAACTTAGTAGTTTCCTAAGTCAAAATCAGACGGATGCAAATTCACAGTATGCTGCTAAACGTATCTTAGAGATGAAACCTGAGATAACGATGAAATCTCAACTTTCTAAAGTGGCCAAAGGACAAGATCTCAATACTGTCGATAAAACCTATATTCAATTCATGGCAGAGCTAAATAGGCGAGAAGATAGCTTATTTAGCCCTTTAGCAGCGTCAAATAACGCTAATTATGACAAGAAGGTTCTTCCTTATCTTAAAGAGTTACCAGACCAATTCTCTTATGATGCCCTTGATCAGCTTGCTGTAAGAGATGCAGAAGCACATACCAAATCAAATGACTTTGGAATTGATGACCGTTTTTATAAGGAACGCTTATCTAAGAAGATTGGTAAACTTAAAGGTTTCCAGAAAAATCTTTCCTATGAAGTTTCTCAAGAATATGGTGATTTACAGCTGGTTCTTAATCAATTTGCCAAGTCAAATACAAATGTCATATTTGTCATTCCACCTGTTAATAGCAAGTGGATGGCTTATACTGGACTTAATCAGGACATGTATGATGCTACGGTTTCTAAAATCCGTTATCAATTGGAAAGTCAAGGATTTACCAATATTGCAGATTTCTCAAAAGATGGCGATCAACCTTACTTTATGCAAGACACTATTCATATGGGCTGGAAAGGTTGGGTAGCCTTTGACAGGGTCGTTGATTCTTTCGTTAGTAATCCAACACCTGCACCTAGCTATAAATTGAATGATCGCTTTTATAGTAAGGACTGGTCAGGATATACAGGAACTCCTAGTCAGTTTAAGTAACATAAAGAAAAAAGCTCGATTTGTACTGACCCCAAAAAGTTAGACAATTAATTTACACAAAGGACTTAGTTCTGTATTGCACAGGACCAAGTCCTTTTAATTTTACCTTAATGCGTTTGTTGTTGTAATAATCAATATAGTCTACAATAGCTTGTTCCAATTGCTCAAGTGAGTGAAACATCTTCTCGTAACCATAAAACATCTCAGACTTAAGAATGCCAAAGAAAGACTCCATCATACCATTGTCTGGACTATTTCCCTTACGTGACATGGATGGTTGGATCCCTTTATCCTCTAAAAATTGATGATAATACTGATGTTGGTATTGCCATCCCTGGTCACTATGGAGAATTGTATTTTCATAATGCTCCTCTGTGAAGGACTGGTCTAACATAGATTTCACTTGTTCTAAGTTTGGTGAAGTTGAGAGATTATAAGCGATAATTTCGCTGTTGAAACCATCTAAAACAGGCGATAAATACAATTTATGTGTGCTATTTGGAATGGCAAACTCTGTCACATCTGTGTAGCACTTTTCCATTGGGTTGGCTGCTTCAAACTGCCGTTGGATAAGGGTTATCTGCTTTCTTGCCAACTTCTCCTTGGTATGAAGAATATTTGTGTTTACGACGAATTTGGGAACTTAAACCAAGGAGCTTCATCAGACGTTGGACCTTCTTCTGGTTCACTACAAAACCACGATTCCTCAATTCAAGAGTTATTCGACGATATCCGTAATTTCCCTTATGTTCATCATAAATGGCTTGTATTTCCACTTTGATAGATTGATTTTTATCTACTTGATTCAGTTTCTTTAAGTGGTAATAATAGGTTGAACGAGCAAGTTTGATAATGTTTAGAAGGATATCTAAAGGAAACTCTGTTACCAATCCTTGAACAATTTCTGTTTTTCTTCTTGCTCCTTTTCGTCCCTCAATCGGAGTTCTCTCAACTTTTTTAGAATAGCATTCTCCGATCTCAGGTACTCATTTTCTGCTTGAAGTTGCTCTAGCTCTGTCATCTCTTCGGGTTTCTTCTTTGGTTTACTCCCCATTTTAGGCACTCTCCCTCTTCTTTTCTCAAGAAGAGTATACCCATTTTTCTTGTATTGTGCTA
>ENA-UOOA01000555-UOOA01000555.1-human-gut-metagenome-genome-assembly--contig:-P61old-NODE-555-length-74766-cov-78.845699_pt1 | contig 74766 bp, 89 predicted proteins | sample MGYA00242467_ERZ724014 | MGnify/ENA metagenome assembly ERZ724014 | reverse complement strand
AAGGTTTGATTCGCTAGCTCAGCAGGTAGAGCACAACACTTTTAATGTTGGGGTCCTGGGTTCGAGCCCCAGGCGGATCACATAAGAACAAAGCCAAACGGCGACAAAAAAGAGACAAGTCCTACAATATCAACGTATTGTAGGACTTTTTTTATTGTTTCAGTCTTGCTTGAAAGACAAAAAAGGGGCACGAAAAGACACGGTTGAGTATCCAAATCGTACCCCCTTCCCCAAAAAACGATTAGGGGGTACGATTGTCGGAAAATGGCTTACTTTTGACGTGATTTGTCTATACTCTATTTATCTCATTTACAGTGATTAAAATTAGTTTTGCAATCTAAAAAAAGTGAGATTATGAAGAATGAAAAAAGTACTTTCAGCGTATTGTTTTACCTGAAAAAAGACAAGATGAAAAAGAATGGTTTAGTACCCATTCATGCCCGTATCACAATCAACGGCAAACAGACCCAATTCAATACCAAGTTAGAAGTGTTAGAAACTAACTGGAAATCCGGCAGAGCCATAGGTAAATCAATGGAGATACAAAGGCTTAATTCCATGCTGGACGACATCAAAGCAAACATCCGTTCCCACTTCCACAATCAATTAATGCGGGATAGCTATGTTACACCCGAAAGCGTGAAAAATGCACTATTGGGAAAAGAGGAAGAAGCAAATACCATTATTTCTTTTTTCACCCAGCACAACGACCAATACAAGAAAAAGGTCGAAGCAGGAGAAGCCACCCCAAAAACGTACAGCCGATACGAACTAACAAAGTTACGCCTAACTGATTTCCTAAAAGACGAATATCGTGTATCGGATTTGCCTATACGCCAAATCAACAAAGTATTTATTGAGAATTTCTACCTGTATATAATAAAGAACCACGATTGTTCACCCAATACGGCAATGAAGTTTATCCAGCGTTTCCGCACAGTGGTAAACTTTGCACAGGGTACAGGATTGATAACAGCCGACCCGTTCGCCAATTATAAACTGAAATTCGAGTATATAGAAAGAGGGTATCTTGACAAGGACGAGATAAGCAGGATATGCAATAAGGATTTTGCTTCAAAGCGATTGGAGCAGGTACGGGATATTTTCATTTTTAGCTGCTATACGGGACTTTCATACGTGGATATATGCGAATTAACCAGTAACGACATACGTTTGGCATTTGATGATAATCTATGGATTATAAAGAAACGTCACAAGACTAAAGTAACATCAAACATCCGCTTGCTGGATATTCCTAAAGCCATCCTGAACAAATATGAAGGGAAATTGAAAAACGGTCAGTTGTTACCTGTTATCAGCAATCAAAAGATGAATGATTATTTGAAAGAAATTGCCGTTCTATGTGGTATCGACAAAAATATCACGTTCCACCTTGCAAGGCACACATTCGCAACTACTATTACATTATTATTTATTTTGCTGTAATACAGATTGTTATAAAAGCCATTTTTGAAAAGGGTAACGGTTTAGCAACGTGCAATCTACCTTAATCAGCTTGTAATTGCAACATTTCAAAATACTCACTACAAATATAGTTATTTTCTTCTAATATCTATAAGACTCTATCTTCTTTCTTAATTATCTTTTGTAGTTTTGTATTAATATCCAAAAGATGTATAGCAAAAATCTATTATTAAAGAATGGACAATGTAACAAAAACAACAATCGAAGCATTACAAAATGGTGACCATAAGGCTTTTGAAGAGGTGTTTTTGACCTACTTTGATAAGGTAAAATATCTCTTGACTGGGCTTTTGAGGTCAGAAGGTGATGCCGAAGAACTGGCACAGGATATTTTCGTTAGACTGTGGATGAACCATACATCTATAGACCTAAACAAGTCATTTAGTTCCTATCTATACACCACTACAAGAAATACTGCTTTAAATTATCTAAAGCATAAACTGGTCGAAGAAAACTATAAGAATAGCTTCAATAGCTTGGACGAAGAAGAAGCCGACAGTTCAGACGAAATACTATTTGCAAAAGAAATTAGTCTTTTGGTAGAAATGGCAGTATGTAAGATGCCTGTTCAACGTAGAAAAATCTATCAAATGAGCCGGGAAAAAGGTATTTCCAATAATGAGATAGCCGAAGAACTGGGAATATCAAAGAAAACCGTTGAAAATCAGCTTAGTTTGGCTTTGCAAGAAATCAAACGTGTTATTTCGGCTTTCTTGATTTTCTTCCTTTGACGAAAAAATATCAATTTTAGGTCGGGAGTAGTAAGGCACATGATTGTATATATAGTATAAGCACCATAAAAGAAAGGAAAGCAATCATGAATAAACGAATTATAATATTACTATTTTTAGTTTGTACATCCGCTTCATCTATTTTCGCTCAAACTGTAGAAGATAAAAAAAAGGTAGATATACAAAGTAATTCCTCTGTCAAGGCAGGAGAACAAATATTAAGTGTAGAACCAATCAAGGCTGAACTACCGGATGAAATTAATAAGAAAGAAATTATCAAAAAGGAGTTATCTTCATCACCAGAGATAGCACCTATCAATTCATCACAAGGGGTATCTCCTTTCTTCTACACTTATCCAATGCTCCTGAAAAATAATCCTACCCTGACTGATTTCTACAGAGTTCAGCAAAACCGGATATACAAACAGGTATCATTTGTCGGCAGTGGCGAAAAGAAGTCTTATATAGGACTTGGAGAATATATTTCACTGAATGGTGCTATACGTTGGATGCCATCTAAAAGGATGTCAATAGATGCCGGGGGGATGTTTAGCCGACAATTCTATTTTGCATCGCCTCTTTTTCGTCAGGATATTATGGGGGTGAATACAAGAATACAATATGCCCTTACGAATAATATCAGATTGAATATGTGGGGGCAGTATATTTTTCCGGATGAAGAATTTCCATTCTCTACTTACAATTCACTGTTTCCACATTCAGGTGTTGGGGCTTCCGTATCTGTTGATTTGAAGAAAGATGCAGAAATGAGTGTCGGAGCAGAATATCAGTATGACAATAAATCGCAAAAATGGAAATTGGAGTCTTCCGGGCGTGTCTCTATTGGTTTTTAATGATAATAAAACAGCTATGAAAGAGAATTATATTTATCAAATACTTAAACAGTTCTTTGTAAATTCATATCCTCCTGAAATAGAGGAAAAGGTGCAAAAATGGATTATCAATGACAAATGGACTACTGAAAAGAATAAAGCTATGTCTGCCATTTGGGACGAAGTGGAAATCGCTCCAAATAATAATACATACAAGGCGTTGGATAGAGTAAAGAATAGGATTAAACAAATAGAACACTCAAAGAAGCACTTTAGAGTACGCCGTGTTCTGCTGGGAAGTGCTGCTGTTATTATACCTATACTTTTGATATTGGGTAGCTATATCTATCTAAATCAGGATGTACAAATGATAGAGGTAGTAACCGCCAGCAACCAACAGAAACAATGTAGATTGGCTGACGGAACAACCATTGTATTAAATTCTTGTACTAAAATAACTTATCCCTCTAAATTCAAAGATACTATCCGTGTAGTAACTTTAGAAGGTGAAGCCTATTTTTCGGTAGCCAGTGATGCCGAAAAACCATTTATTGTGAAAACAAGTAATTTGTCTGTAAGAGTTCTTGGCACTAAGTTTAATATATCGGCTTACCCAACGAATGACCGAACTATTGCCACCCTTAATAGTGGAAAAATACAGGTGAATGTTCAATCGGGAAAGACTGATAGTAAGTATATTCTTAAACCTAATCAGGAAATAGTATTTAACAAAATAGATAATTCTGTACTAATAAACACAGTTACAGGTGAAAATAGTAGTTGGAAAGACGGCTCACTTGTATTTCAGGATGCCACTTTTAATGATATTGTGAATACGATTGAACGCCGATATGGTATTACTGTTGATTACGATAAGCAAGAGTTCCTGAACACTCCATATACCATCAAATTCATTCATAACGAAAGCCTTGAAGATGTCCTCAACGTATTGCAGGATGTTGTAGGTGGTTTTGAATATAAGCAAGAAAATAGTAAAGTAACCATTATAAAGAAAGGGGGTAGTAAATAAAAAAAGAACCGGAAATTGTTTTGAAGCCACTTCCCGGTTCATAAAAGTCAAACTTGTTCCATTTAGAGAAATAGTATTTAACTTTTTAATGATATAAAAAATATGTTTTTATCGAAATTCAAAATTAGGCAAAATTACTCAGGCTATAAAATATTCAGCCTGATAATTTTCCTTTTTATCTCTATTCATTCAAATGCCCAAAATGAGAAATTTACAATTTCAGGGCGTGACATTACTGTAAAGCAAGTCTTTGAACAAATTGAAGCACAAAGCAAATACACGGTTGCTTATAGCAAAGCACAAATAGATGTCAGCAGAAAGATTACAATAAAAGTCCAAAAGGTCAATCTCAAAGAAGTGCTTGAACAAACACTAAAAGACACCGGATTTACTTATAAAATCAATGGGTTACATATTATTATCGTCCCAATACCTGCCAATACTTCACAAGGCAATACTTTCAGGCAAACTATCAAAGGGGTTGTAAAAGATGCAGCATCGGGTTCTTCCATTCCATACGCCACTGTCATTCTTTCAAATACCAATCCGCAAATAGGAACAACAAGTGATAGTTTGGGACGCTTTAGGTTCAATCAAATACCCATTGGCAGATATGATATTCAAGTATCTTATTTGGGGTATGAACCTACCGCAATGAAAGAAATTCTACTTACTTCCGCCAAAGAAGTGAGCTGTGATATAGCTTTGGTTGAAAGCTCCCAAAAGTTGGATGAAGTGGTAGTACGTGCGAGAGTTAATAAAGAACGTCCTCTCAATTCAATGGCTCTAACTGGGGGACGTATGATTAGTGTTGAAGAAGCGAACCGATTTGCTGGTGGGTTGGATGATCCGGCTCGGCTCGTCACCTCTTTTGCAGGTGTTGCAGGAACTCCGGGAACAAATGCTATTGCCATACGTGGTAACTCGCCGCAATTTTTGCAATGGAAAATGGAAGGTATAGAAATTCCTAATCCTACCCACTTTGCCGATGTCGCAGGTGTCGGTGGTGGTCTGTTTTCGGGACTTAGTAGTCAGGTAATGGGTAATTCAGATTTCTTTAATGGTGCTTTTCCCGCAGAATACAGTAATGCTCTATCAGGAGTATTTGATATGTCTATCCGAAACGGTAATAATGATAAGTTTGAACACGCTGTTCAAATTGGACTTTTAGGTCTTGACTTTGCTTCCGAGGGCCCTATCAATAGGAAAACCGGAAGTTCTTATATTTTCAACTATCGTTATTCAGCAACCGGATTAATGGGAGCTTTCACCGAAAACACAGGCATAAGTTACCAAGACCTTACTTTCAAATTGAATTTCCCGACACGTAAGGCTGGAACATTCTCTATTTGGGGGATTGGGTTACTGGATATGAATAAAGATGATGCTGTAAAAAATCACTCCGAATGGGAAACGTTTGCCGACAGACAAAAGTCTAAAACGACAATGGCGAAAGGAGCAGGTGGAATAACACACAGATATAATTTGGATGCTGATGCTTATTTCAAAACCTCACTGGCTGCAACTTATTCAGATAATCGTCCTAAAGTAGAACAACTTCTTTCTCAAAACTCGTCCTACTATTTGCCTGTTGTAGATATGAAAAGCACTAATTTAGACATTGTGCTAAATTCTTATTTCAACAAAAAATATAGCTCCCGACATACCAACCGTTCAGGAATTACAATTACCGGATTATTATATGATTTGGATTTTAACTTGTCACCAAACTTCGGACAAAATAAACCAATGCAAAGAATAGTGAAAGGTAATGGCGAAGCTATGGTATTGTCGGCATATAGTAACTCCATATTCAAATTAACGGATAAATTGACTGCCAATGTAGGCGTAAATGCACAGCTATTTACTTTAAACTCAAATTGGACGATAGAACCCCGATTGGCTTTAAAATGGAATTTCAATCCTAAACAATCTATCTCCTTAGCTTATGGATTACATAGTCGCCGGGAGAAGCTGGATTATTACTATGTAAAATCAACGGAAACAGAAAAAGATGCAGTGAATAAAAAACTGGACTTTGCCAAAGCACACCATTTTGTGTTATCCTACGATTTAAGTCTTTCAGAAAACAGTCATTTGAAAATAGAACCTTACTATCAGGCGTTATTTAACGTACCTGTTGAGCCGGGAACGTCATTTTCTATTATCAACCATGATACCTATTACTTAGACCGTCAATTAGTAAATGAGGGAAAAGGAAGAAATTATGGTATAGACATTACATTAGAACGTTATCTAAGTAAAGGATATTATTATATGCTGACTGGTTCTGTCTTTAAGTCAGAATATCTTGGCGGTGATAATATTTGGCGCAATACACGGCTTAATCGGGGCTATTTGTTCAATGCTTTAGGCGGTAAGGAATGGATATGGGGTAAACAACGCCAACACATATTCAATACAAATCTACGGATGTCTTATCAAGGCGGTGACCGCTATACCCCTATTGACGAAGCTGCATCACTAAATGAAAAGGATATTATCTACGATGAAACACAAGCCTTTAGTAAGCAGTTCTCACCTGCTTTTACGGTTGATTTAGGTGTCAGTTATAAGCTAAATAAGAAACGTGTATCTCACGAGTTTGGACTTCAGCTTCTGAACCTGACAGGATATACCGGGCAGCATGGGTATCAATATAACGAACAGAAAAAAGTTATAGAGAAGATTGATGTAAGTAATATGTTGCCTAACCTTAGCTATAAAATTCAGTTCTAATTATAACTTCAAATAAAATCAGGTTTGATATATTATTAAATATCTCTCCTGATTTTTTACTAAAGCAACATGAAAAACCTATTAGAACAGAGATTTTTCCGATTATTATCGGAATGCTCGCAGCGTAAAGTTTCTGCAACAGAGTTTACAGAAGCTATTGAAGAATTGGCTACACATTTAGCTGATTTCAGTATCAACGAACAGGATTATAGCGTTTTATTACGTTACTTTTCCTTTGGTTTACACCGTCTTAAATCGTATCGTGTACGGTTTGAGCAAGAAAAAAATGCCCTGTTTGCATTTGATTGATGAAGCAATAGGATTATTAAAGATTGAAATGCACATTGTCAAATGGCGCATTAAATACCCTGAACAATTCAACCAGCACGTGAGCAAACTGTTTCCTTCCCCTCTCCATTTGGCTGACAAAACAAGCCTTGTCAATATCATGGAAATAGTCAGCAGCTTATACCTTTCCAAGCGTATAGTATATGAGAATAAACAATCCGCTCACCTGACAGACTTAGGCAAAGGTTTTGAATGGCTCTTTAATATAAAGTTGGGCGACTATTACCAAAAGCATGAAGATGTCATAAAGCGCAAACCTAACAAATTAACAGAGTTTCTTAATGGACTGATAGCCCTTATCCGTAAAGAACACGAGGATAAAGGATATAGATAATCAGGCATTTAGCATCAATTTATACGGGGTAGCGTATGCTACCCTGTAATTTGTTTGCTTCCCTTTTCTGAACTTTGCTTCATCAATCGATTGGTAATCATTAGTGTATAATCAGAAAAATGAAGCAATATGTATGTAGATAATTACGAGTTCAAAGACTGGATGCAGAAACTTCTTGATAAATTGGAAGAAGTAGGCAAAGACGTAAAGAGTTTGCAAACCAATCCCGAAGTAATGCCGGGCGATAAACTTTTGGATAATCAGGACTTATGCCTGTTGTTCAAAGTAAGTACCCGAACGTTACAGAGATTGAGAAGCAAGAAACTGCTGCCCTTTATGATGATTAGCGGAAAAGCCTATTATCGGGCTTCCGATGTGCGTGAGTTCATAAAGAAAAGGTTTGATGTTGGTACGCTCCGAAAGTTTGAAAAAGAACACGGAACGGACAAATAAGAAAGAAACTATCCCGAAGTTGTACACGTGGCAACTTCGGGATTTTTCTTTTTTGGCAAGTTATTTCTATTCATCTGCCGATATTGTCCCCTCCCTTTGATAAGACTGTTCAAACCGTCTGCTTAACATTACTATCATTTCATTGGTCTTTATCAGTTCCAAAGTGCATTGTTCCAGTTTGTAAAGCAAAGCAAGTGCTTTCTTTTCTGAAAAATTGGAATGAAGTTCTTTCACTACCTGATTGTAATTCTGTCCTATACTTCTGAATTGTGAATAGAACTGTGTTAGCTGAATGTAATAATCCACCTTACTTTTATCCCTGACTGTTACCTTGAACGACTTACCGAAAACGCAATTCTTAATAAAATGCGCTTTGATAGTGTAACCTGACCGATCAAAGAATGACAGGAATTTGGCGTTCTCCACATCGTCCAAATTGAACGAATAACGGTGTGTTCGTGGGTCAAGTTTAGGCTTGCGCCCTCCATTGTGTTGATACTTCTTTTTCTGTTCCATAATTATAATTTTTACATGGTTTACGACTTCGGAGTAAACCAAACCACCTTATCAGGTGGCAAGGTTTTGAGGTGCAAAAAGCGAATAGCGGACCTCAAAACACAACTTGCTATGTTCCAATGAACATAAAAATCTTCCCTATGGTCAGATTGCCAAAGCAAGCGGTTCGGCTTCCTCCTATGTCTGTTTATCAGTTACAAAATTACAGACAGCAGTTAATCCCTGAAATATAACCTATTACGCCAAATTACGACACAAACAGACAAAGTACCCCCATTTTCAAAAGCATCTGTTTTTACCCTTTTCTTTGCCGGAAATTGATTGAATGAAAGCAATATATAAGACTGCCAAACAATCTTTAGAAAAGGTTTTAAACTATGCTTGAAAGCTATTTAAAGAAAAATCAATATAGCGATAAAACTGACTGGCTTTCTTTCAATCAGCATCGGAAATCAATCAACCTATTTATAAACCATTAAAAATTAAATGAATGGAAGAAGTAAAACAATCATTACAGGAAACAGCAAGCAAGGAACGGGAAAGCTATAAATCGGTGTTCCTCAAAAAACGGTCGGTTTGCAACCGTCAAAGCGTGTACATAAGCGGAGAGATACAGAAACGTATCATGCAGATTGTAGGCGTGATTACAGGCAAAAAGGTAAGCATCGGAAATTTCATTGATAACGTACTGGAAGAACATTTGAATACACATAATGATGTTCTTTCGGCTCTTTACCGGGAAGAAATGCAGAAAGGAATATTCAACCAGCCAAAAGAGAAAGACGTATGAATATCGTAACTATTGAGGAACAGACCTTTAAACAGGTGTGTGGGCGGTTCTCCGGTTTCGCCAGTCAGGTGGAACGGATTTGCAAAGAGAATACCCGCCAGCCGGATGAATGGCTGTCAGGTCGTGAAGTGTGTGCCCTGCTCGGTATCAGCATCCGAAGTTTGCAGAACTACCGGGATAGCGGTAAACTGGGCTACTCCCAAATTGGTAACAAACTATACTATAAATCTGCCGATATTGAAAGACTGATTGCAGAATGTACGGAAAACAAGATAACGAATTATCAATCAAACAATAAATAAAGATTGTCCTATGGAAAAGAAAGAAGAAAATAATACGGAAGTAAACCAGTCATTCAAATTGTCTGCCATTGTCGGAATTTGGGAAAGTTTAAACCTTCATCCTACGGTGATGATATACCAAAGCAAGAAAAAGTATTTCCTTTCGATGCTCCATGTATCTGATAACGGACAGGCGAAACCAGCCGTTTACGAGATACAGAAAGAAGATAACCGTTACTTCATCGTTGAAGCCTTTAAACGGCTTTATATCGGCTATGATGCGGTAAAAGATAGTATTTCCATATTTTACTATGGCGAGTATCTGCGTAACTGACAGGTGTATGTCTGTCAATCATTCAAACGAATTATAAATCAATAGAACGATATAACAATATGGAACTGATAAACGGCAACAGTGAAATAATAAGGGACTTCTTTCAGTCTATGGAAAGAATGTTAGACAGTATCAGCCGACTGGCAAAGGAAAGCAGACCGCATTTGAACGGTGAAAAGTTTCTAAGCAACCGGGAAGCAGCCAAATGCCTGAAAGTAAGCATCCGCACGCTGCAAGAATGGAGAGATACGGGCGTTATCCCTTACATTCAGATAAAAGGCAAAATAATCTACCGTCAAAGCGATATAGAAAGGCTTTTGCAGACCTACTATAATAAAGAACGGCAGGAATAACCTCCATCCTTAAAAACACACATTTTTTTCCGAAACTGACTAAGAGCATTAACTTTATTAGTGTAGTATTTCGTCTGTGCAAGTCTTTAACTAAAAATACAACCCGGAGCGCAGCGCAGGTGTGGAGATTTTTAGTTAAACCCGTAGGGCTTGGACTTGAACGGACGGAATACGGAGCTTATCTTTGTTAATGTTTTATTCAGCTTTGGAAAAAGTACGAAAGCCGGATAGTAATCGTTTGTATTTTATTATCTTCGTAGAAATTTAACTTTTAAAGTGATACCAATATGGAAGATTTAAGCGAAAATGAAAATACGGTTGCCGTACTGACTATTTATTACAAGGAAAAACAACTGACAAACCTTGTTTTTAAAAGGCGTGAAATGGCTGATAAATTTGTTGATACTTTGCAACAACTATTGAATGAAGAAGGGAAAAAGGATTTTTCTTTCAGTGGCTCGATTACTACGGTTTATGACAGTCAGACACTTAGTGAGGAATTGGGCGGTTTCCTGAACGGTACAATCAAGCCTAAAGGCACATTGTCGGAGATAATGCAACTAATCAAGGTGGCAGGAATGAATTAAAAAGAAGATAGGTTTTGCCTATCTTCTTTAACCTGTATATTATTTCTTTTCGGGAAATATCTGCTTTACTTTCAGCCATTGAGAAAATTTCTTGTGTGCTATGTCCGAAGTAATATCACTTTCAATCACTTGGTATTTACCGTTCACTTTGGTAAACAGTCTTTTCATGTCCTCGTTTACTTTCTGATTGGTGATTTTGGCGTATATCTGCGTTGTTTGGATAGAACGGTGTCCCATGAGTTTACTTAGCGTTTCTATCGGAACTCCCTGAGAGATACACGTTTGGGTCGCATAAGTATGACGTGCCATGTGATAGGTCAAATTCCGGTCTATACCGCATAATCGGGCGATTACTTTCAGGTTTGCTTCTATGCCTGCAAGGTTTGTCATATTGAAAACTTTATCGGTTTTCCTTTCATCCTTATACTTCTCTATAATCATCAAAGGAATACTTAACAATTTGATGCTGCATACCGTCCCTGTCTTTTGGCGTGGTATCTTTATCCATGTGCTGCCGTCCTGTTCCGTTATCAGGTTCTCCACCGCCAAAGCGCACATATCCACATAAGACAGCCCCGTAAAAGACGAAAAGACAAACCAGTCCCTTGTACGGTAATATCTTTTAGTCGCTATCGGAGTGGTGAGTAACTTTTGAAATTCTTCTTCCGTCAGATGCCTGTACTTTTTCAAAGGCTGTTCCGCTACATAGTTTATAAACGGGTTGCGTTTTAGTGTCCCCTGATTGATGGCACGTGTGATTATCTTTTTTAATGCAATCATACGTCCTAAAACGGTGCTTGCCTGCATCCGCTTTTCTACCCTCAAATAGAAATCAAAATCATTTATAAACTTATGCGTAAGGCTGACTAACGGCACATCTTCCGAATTGTATTTCATGCGGATAAAGTTTGAAAGATGTTTGTATGTCAATAGATAAGAATAATAAGTATCATAAACACGGTTCACGCCTACACGTTTTTCAAATTCGGTGTTATGTTCCTGAAATAGCTGTAACAGGTGGGATGCTTTTTCACCGATACCGTTCAGGGCGTTCTTTATCCTTTCGGCTGTTACATATCCCTCTGTTTCCACTATCCGGGAATAGTGGGCTTTTACTTGCTTTTCCAAACGGTCAAGTGTCCGGTTTATATCGGAAAGTTCCTTTCTTTCTTTTTTCGCCCGTCCTTTCTTTGCGTCCCAATCAGGGGAAGAAAGATTTATTTTTGTGCTGAACTGTACGGAGTTCGCATCTACCGTTATGCGTCCGACTATCGGGCAAGTACCGTCTTTTCTACGTTTGGACGTGTTGAGATAAAACAAGACAGCAAAGGTGCTTCTTTTGGCTTTCGTATTCTTTTCCATATCGATAGTAATTTAGAATGATTTTTTATTGTTCTGTGCCAACCAACCGGAATTTATCCTTTATCCGTTCTTCCAGTTTGTCGGTGTCCTCCGATATTTTATTATTGCTGATTTTTGCGTATATCTGCGTGGAACGTAAATCCCTATGCCCTAACATACGGCTTACTGTTTCTATCGGTACGCCTTGAGATAAGCAAATTTCGGATGCGTATGTGTGCCTTCCGGCATGAAAGATGAGCTTTCTTTTCAGTCCGCAAAGTTGGGCGATAACTTTCAGGTTCTTGTTCAACCTGCCGCAACTCTGCATTGGCAACAGTTTTCCGTCAGGGGCTAAACCTTTGTATTTGTCAAGAATTTGCAAGGGTATTTCCATCAGGGGAATTTCACAAGGCGTTCCGGTTTTCTGCCGGGTGGTTTCTATCCATAGCACGCCATCGGAAGCCCTGACAATATTCTTTTCTGTAAGGTTGCAAATATCCCTGTACGCCAATCCGGTGAAAACAGAGAATAGAAACATATCACGGGTTAAGTACCTGCATGGATGGTCTAAGGGCGTAGTTATTATCTTCTGTAATTCATCACGTGTCAGATATTTCTGTTCGGCTTTGGGTCTTTCAGGTGAATAACCGTCAAACGGGTCACGGGTTATAATTCCCTCACCAGTGGCAAGTTTTATCATTTTACGCAAATGGCGTATGATGCCTAATATCGTGTTGGGTTTTAATTTCAATTCCACACGCAGATAAAAATCGTATTTCTCGATGAAAGAGAAATCAAGCTGTGTAAATGGAATATCCGATAACTTGCATTTTAATGACATAAACCGTTTAAGATGGTTCAGGGAGTTTTCATACTGTACCTGTGTGGATAACTCACGGTTCACGCCTACACGTTTCTTAAAATCTTCATTATGGCGTGCAAAGTAGCTGATTAGTGTTTCCTGCCCGGATGCGATGCCTTGAAATGTGTTCTTTACCTCGCTTGCAGTGATAGTATTTTTTATTTCTTGTAATTTGCGGTAACTGGTGTTTATCGCTACATTGATTTTATCCAATGTGGCGTTTATTTCGGTAGCGTGTTTACTCTTGCCTGTTACCCTGCCTGAAACAATATCCCAAAGGGATGCTTTGGCGGTAAGTTTTGCGCTGAACTGTACAACGTCTTTTCCAATGGTGATTTTTCCTATAACGGGACACTCGCCGTTTTTCTTTTCATCGGTTTTTCTTAGGTAGAAATGCACTTTCAAATCTGTTTTCATATCTCTGTTTTTTAAAGTTGATAAAATTACATTCAACAGAGTTATTTGAAATGATGCAAGCCACTGACAAACAGACCTCTCAAAGGTCTAATAAGGACAGCGAAAAGAGAGAAACGAGCAGATTTGTAGAAGTCCGTCCTATTTCCTTGTTTTTCTGCCTGTTGCCGACCTCTAAAAAGGGTAACGGATAAGCAACGGAACTACTACCTGAATACGCTCTCTTTTTCTTTTTCAAGGGTGGACAGCTAACGACTACAAGCGACAAACATACATGATTATCTGCGCTTTACGCTTTATTGCTAATAATTACCTTTTCAGTATATACTTTTGCCACGACTGTTACACTGGCTAATGGCGTGCCCATCGAGAGCGTTTCAAAGATGTTAGGTCATACAGATATTCGGACAACTCAAATCTACGCAAAGGTAATAGACACGAAATTGAGCAATGACATGGAACTATTGGCACAAAAGCTCAACAGTAAATGCCTTGTTACTGTATAACGCTCCGGAACTTATCACAGTTTGTGATAAGTTCCTATTTACCTACATATTAATAATCCTATAAATAATTGATATATGAAATCGCTACCAATCAAAAATACTTCCCTGACATTGGAAGAAACTAATCTTATCCTGAAAGCCCGGTTTACAATAACACGTTTAGATAAAATCCGGGATATATTTCTTTTCTCCTGCTTCACCGGATTAAGTTATAATGATATTAAAAATCTGACTATTAACAATTTGGTTATTACTCCTGATGGGAAATATTGGCTAAAGATATATGTGCAAAAAAGTAATACCCCGATAAAAATACCACTTTTAGACATATCTCGCACTATTATAGAAAAATATAGGAACAGTTCAAATGAAACAGGTTCATTACTGCCTGTACCCAGTATTCAAAAGACAAATTACTATCTTAAAGAAGTAGGTAAAGAATGTAAATTAGAGAAACATCTTACTTTTAATTTTGCAAGACACACATTCATTTGTACTATCATAATGGGTAACGATTTAGAAACTTCGATAGTAAATAAACTTATAGGAAGAAAAGTACAAGGCAATTCCAAAATCACAGACTTTCAGCTATACAAAGCAATGAAGACAGTTTCAGAGAAATTAAAAGGGAACAACATTATAAATATCTAAATAAAAAAATTATGGACTTACAAATCATCCAAAGCAAGATTTATGAAATCAGGGGTTACCGGGTTATGCTCGATAGCGACCTTGCGGCACTTTACCAAGTGGAAACAAAAGCCTTGAAACAGGCTGTAAAACGTAATCTCGACCGTTTCCCGGACGATTTTATGTTTGAACTTACCAAAGAAGAAACTGAATGTTTAAGGTCGCAAATAGCAACCTTAGAGAAAGGAGCAGATGATGAAACTAACTTGAGGTCACAAATTGTGACCTCAAGATGGGGTGGCTCTCGTTATCAAAATTTCGTGTTTACCGAGCAGGGGGTCGCCATGATTTCATCCGTTCTAAGAAGTGATACAGCCGTTAAGGTGAATATTTCCATCATGCGTGCTTTCGTCCTCATGCGGCAAATGTCAATCGGTTACGAGGAACTTCTTAAACGCATCGAAGAACTGGAACAGAGTACGGATGCACAATTCAGCGAAGTTTATCAAGCACTTACCCAGTTACTAAGCAAGCCCGAACCGAAGCCACGCAAACCGATAGGATATAGAACCTATGACGAATAACGGTTTAAGGTATTCGGTTGTCTAAGGGGTGTCACCAGTGATACCCCTTTTTCAGTTCCCTAAAGTAATGTATCTCAATCACAAATTTTAGCAAAGTTACAGCCCGGTGGGGACAAATACCAAATCCGAGCCGTTCCGGTTTTCTAAAAAATCTCCACACCTACGGGTTGTATTTTTTGAAAAGATATGGTTGAAGTCCCCGCCAAACTGTGGGTGTCCGGCAAAATTTCTTATTGTTTAATTTAAAATTCAAGTGTTATGAAAACAACAGAATTTACTATGCCGGAAATCACTATCTCTTATAAAGACAATGTAAAAGCATCCGAAAGAATGAAAATACTTTCTTCTGAAACTTCTTATTCTTACTTAAAACCCTTCTATTCCGAATGTATGGAACACCACGAAGAAAGTTATGTAATGTTCCTCAATCGGGCAAATAAGGCTTTAGGCGTTTCCCTTATCTCTAAAGGTGGTATGGCTGAAACAGTAATGGACGTGAAAATCATCCTGCAAACAGCCTTAAAAGTCCATGCTTCGGGCATCATCCTCTCACATAACCACCCATCGGGCAATCTACGTCCGAGCGAACCGGACAAGCAAATCACCTCAAAAATAAAAGAAGCCTGCAAGGTCTTGGATTTACACCTGTTAGACCATATCATCCTGACAGAAGAAAGCTATTACAGTTTTACAGACGAGGGGCTTTTATAAGCCCTTTTTTTACTCTCTCATTACCCAATACAAAAAGCCTGATGGCTTTTGTTTCTATCCTCTTAAACAAGAGAAAAATTTTCCCTAAAACTGATTGGAACATTGTCAAAGGTATATCCGTGCCTGTTACTGTTCAAATTATTTTTTAGAAATCTCCACACCTGCGGGTAGTATTTCATAAATAATAATTTGCCCTGTACCATTCCCGAACCTTTGAAAAGACAATGTTCCCATTCAGTTAAAGGAAAAATTTATGTAGTGGGCGACAAGCGATGTAAACGATTAAAATTCAAAAGTCATGGAAACAGTAACATTATCAGAAGCAAGAGTTTATGTAGGTACTTACAACAAGTATAACAGTGGTTCACTTTTCGGCAAGTGGTTAGACCTTTTCGACTATTGGGACAAGGACGAATTTATGGAAGCATGCCGGGAACTGCACAAGGACGAGCAAGACCCGGAATTTATGTTTCAGGATTACGAGAATATCCCGGAAGCCCTGATTACCGAATGTTGGCTTTCTGATAAGTTCTTTGAGCTTCGGGATGCCATCGAGAAACTAAGCGAAACCGAGCAGGAAGCGTTTTTCGTGTGGTGCGACCACCACAACAGCGATATAAGCGGAGAAGATGCGGACGACCTTATTTCTTCTTTTGAGTATGAATATCAGGGAGAATATAAGGACGAGGAAGATTACGCCTATGAAATCGTAGAGGTATGTTACGACCTGCCGGAGTTCGCAAAGACCTACTTTGATTATTCGGCTTTTGCCCGCGACCTGTTTATGACTGACTACTGGATGGATAACGGCTTTGTTTTCCGTTGCGCCTGATTACTAACCGGGTGGAGCAATCCACCCGCAACACACCAAGACAATGAAAGTATATAATAAGATAACGACTTTTTTACGATGGTTTATACTTGCTTTTATCATCTATCAAGCAGCCAGCAGCACCGCCGGAATGTGGATAGCCCTAATCATAGGCTTTTTTATTATCCGTTTTGTTCTCCGGCTGCTTATCTCCGCCGTTTGCCTGTTTTTTATGGCATTTATTTTCATTGTCCTGCTTTCACTTCTGATTATCTGATAACTCATTTTAAATTATAACAATATGGAAAGTTTAAACAAAAACGGGGTAAGCATTACCCAAACACCGGGAGAGGAAAAATATGTAAAATGCTGTTTAGGCGCATTTAGGGGTCAAATCTATTATCAATATGATTACCGCCATACAGACGGCGAACTGTTCAGCACCCTTGCCAAAACACTTGACGAGTGCCGCAAACGGCGGGATGAATGGATGGCGAAAAAAGAAAAGGTACAATAACAATTTAAAAGGTACATTTATGAAAACGACAGAAGTAAATAAAAGGATTATCGGCAGACGTTGCAAGTGCATATTTACGGGCTTACTGGTAACGGGTATTATTGAAGCCGTAGAAGAAAACGAACATTCCGTGCAGGTGAAAGTACGTTTCGACACGCCGCACCAGTGGGGGGATGAACTTTATTCCTATGACTGGTCTTTCGGACGTAAGGCAGACGGTTTCGGGTCTTTGAAATATTTGGAACTGTTGCCCGACGAAACGACATTCGATGCAATGATAGTTACTTTCAGCGACCCTATCGGCACACTGGACGGTATTTTTGAAGATGTGAAAACGTGGGGTGTCTGTTCCCTGAAAGGCTGGATAGATAGCTACGAAAGCACCCGTTTCACGCCCATAGACGTAGATAAGGCAGTTATAACGAGTGAATATAATATGGAATGTGTAAAAGAGTGGTTGGAACATAACACACCCATAAAGGACATTATAATCGGTTAATGAAGAACGGCGGCAAATGCCGCCGCTACTTTCTTTCCGTGAGCCGAAGCGGAAAAAGAAAGATAGCAAAGAAACCTGTTTCCATTCCCTATAAAAAGATAACCCGCCGGGAAATACCCGCCGGATTATCTATCATAACATTACGCATAACGTATCATTCCAATTCTTCGCCCCATAGTTCCTTATCGGTCGGTGCGTATTTCATTTCATGCCAGCACCAGCCACCCACCAACAGGTAAAAGGCAGCCAAAGTCATAAAGAAATTACATACCATAAGGATAGTATATCTGAAACCTGATATTATTCCTCATGGTGCAGAAAGGTTACTTTCAGAACACATACCATTTCTTCATCTTCGGCATCAAATTTCCACGTCCGCTTTTTGACAACCATTTCCGTATCAAAATCGAAATGTTCCAGTACGGGTGCATTATCTTCTTCATCCGCCCACCTGAAAGCCTGATTAGACGGTGTTTTCCTTAATTCCACCCGGTCAAATTGGGAAATGCTTTCTTTATCCACTATCACAATATCACCGACTATCGGAACTGCATCCGTTTTCCATGTGGTATTTACAAAAAATGAAATACCGTTTATATCCAATTCTATTTTAACCATGTCCTTTTTACTTTATTTGTTTTCTTCTTCCTTGTTATTGTCATTGTTAAATGAAAATGTTAATTGCTGTAACGTCCCGAAGCTATCCTGAAAATACACATCTACCGTTTGCTGGTCGGTCGATGCGGAAGTATAGTAAAGCCGGAATGTTTCACCCGGAAGCGGGTACAGGTCATTCGGCAGTAAAACCGTCCCATCGGACATTTTCAGCGTTCCCGCCCCGTCCGGCTGGAAATAGCGGATGAAATACTTTGTTTCCTCAAACCGCCCGTCCCGGTGAAGCTGACACCTGATTTCGGCGGTTTCACCCACCTTTAATTTTTTCGGCACTGGCATCGTTTCGATACTGAACGGGTAAGACTGCTGTATATCCACGTTGTCACTACACGCACCCACCAATAACAAGGCAGCCACCATGTAGCACCCTGTTAGCATCTTATAAATTACATTTCTCATATACATTATATATAATAGGTTAGTTTATCACATTATAAATTTCAGTCCTACGCCAAACTGTGTATGGAACTTTCCGACTGAAGAACCGAACAGGCATCTTTCCCTTGCGTTAATCAGGAACACCACCCGGTCGGTAATATAACTTTCCAGTTCCAGCGTCAGCGCACCGCCATAGACAAAACCGTCCTTATCGGTCAGGGTCGAGCCATCGGGTAGCAATTTATCGCCCCAGTTGCTCGTTTCGTACCCGGCAAGTGCGGACAATCCCAGCGAAAGAAAAAAGGTTTTCTTCCGGTCTGAAAGGAAATTCAGATAGTAACCGCCCTCGCCTGTAAACTGGCTGACTGGTATTTGCAAATCCTTGTAGGGGTAATGCTTTTCGAGGTATTCCCCGCCAACAACCCACCTGTTCCCGTTTTTGGTATAGGTACTCATGGCAGCCCCGAAGTAATAAGCAAAATCGCTTTTACTGTTCCAGTGAACGCCGTCCGCCATGCCGCCCGTAACCTGCAAGCCTTTCATTCCCGGCAGACATCTTTGTGCGTGTGCCTGGTTGAAAGTCAGGCACAGCACAAAAAGGGATATAATACAGCATATCCTTTTCATGTTCATTTGATTTTAAGTTCGTTAATCACTTTGGCAGCCACTATATCCGAATTTTCCACCCGGATAGTTTGGTGTCTGCCCCCGTTCTTTTCCACCAGTTCGATGACTAATATCTTATCGTCAGGGATAGTGAACTGCGGAACGGTGTACACGGTGCGGACGGTACTTTTGCCGCCGATAACCAGTATCTCGTTATAGCTCCGCACCGGGTCAATCACCGTTTCCTGAATAGCCGTTCTTTTGGCTACTTTCTTATCCACAATCTTGAAACGGATAAAGTCGGTATCAAACGGCACGTTTGAACTGTTCTTTGTTTGTGTATGGAAGTAGAACAGCCCGTTATGCGAATAAATCCCCTTTACCAAGAACTGCACCCCGAACCGTTTGCATCCCAAATGCTTTATTTCCCGGTCATTGTTCTTGTAGATGGACTGCATAATCAGCTTTACCAAAAGCGGGCTTTCGTTACCCAGTTCACGGAAATAGATGTTCATCCGGGTATGGCTGAAATCCGTTGTGTCTTCATTCTCCAAGAAGTCTTTCATTTCGATGTTCAGCATTTCCGGTTCGTGTGCGTATTTTGCGTTAAAACTGTAAAAGCTGCCATCCTCACAGATAACGGAAAAATTGGTTTCACCGGGAAAGCCCTCTGTCGTAGCCTTGACCCTGACAACATTTTCCGCCCCGTCCGCTTTTCCGGCAATAATGTAGTTACTGCCTAAGTCCACGTACTTAACGGCAGACGGGAAAATGATATGTACCGTTTTGGCGAACGTCACCTGTACGCCGTAAGGTGTCACCATTTGGCGGTAAGGCAGCTTTTTAGTAATGCCCTGATACAAATCGTTACTTTGTGCTTTCATTGAAACCACGCCCAAGAGTAGGGCAAACATGATAATTAACTTTTTCATTTTGGATTGAAATTTTTATGGTTGATAAATAAATTACTGTTGTTTGGCGTAAAGCATCACCTGATAGTTCGCTTTCAGGTGTACTTTTACCGTTCTGAACTTCTTGGCAAGGTATTGCGACCCGCCTTGCATCAAGCCCCTTGTAATATCCATTGCGACCTGCTGCCCGGCACTTTGCGCAAATGAAATGCTCGTACCCAGTCCCGCACCGATGTTCGCCATCGCTTCCTTTGCCGCTTCCTGTTCCAGTGACGAGGGAACGGAAAGCCCCTTTTGCCCGTCACTGTCGTAAACGGCAAGTTCCACCGGAATGATGTTACCCGCATATTCGAGCGAGGACACCAGTATGTCGAGCCGTTCCCCCTGCACTTTGGCACTTCCTGAAACAAGGCTGTTTTTGGGGACAATCACGTTCCCCGCCTGTAACGGTTCTAATAGCCGAAGTTTAACCGTTTGCCCGTCCATAAGTGTTTGGTCGTTATGCACACACGCCCGGATAGTGTTCTTTCCCATCGAATAACCACTGCCGACCGCCGTATTAAACCCGTAATTGCGTGGCTTGCTGTATTCGGCGACAAATTCGGCGTTGCTCATAGGTTGCTGCAATCCTGAAACCGTCCTGTCCGATACCGATTTTACAGGTGTGGCATTTCCTTTGCCCTGAACAGGTGCGGACGGTGCGACCTGTGCAATCTGTCCCGGTTGCGGTGGTACGCTTTGCCCGTTCTGTCCGTTCATATACTTTGCCGCCAGTTCGTAGGACTTTTCCATAAGTGCAACCTGTTCATCCATGTTGCCCGCACCGCTTTCTTTCGCATCGAGCCGGGCAGTGAGTTCTTCCACCTGACGTTTCAGTTCCTCTTTTTCCTTGTCCTCTTTCGGCGTTTCGTAGAAACTGCCTAACTGCCGGTTCATGTCCCGGTAAGCTGCCGCCGAAGATTGGATAGAGGAACGGCTATTGTTCGGCGCACCCGCCCCGAAGTCTATTACATTGGTTTTCGGTTTTTCTGCCGGAGCATCATCTATCAGGGTCAAATCTTCCCCGTTCCCGTTTTCCTCTCCGAGCGAAAAGGCAAAATCCTGTAAGGAGCGCATCTTGTCCACCTGTTTGTTCTCCATTTGTTCCTGTTCGTAGGCGGTCTTTTTATCGCTGATTATCCCGTCCCCTTTGGGTTGCGGAATATCGGCGTTAAATCCGCCCACGTTTTCCACCTTTGTTTCGTCCTTATCGGAGGGTGCAAAAATCAGGTACATAGCCCCCAAGAATACCAGTCCCATAAGCGGGTAAACCAGCATCTTCTTCCGTTGCTGTATCTGCTGCAGGGTCAGTCCCTTTTTTTCTTTTCCCTGTTTTTCAGGTTCTTTTCCCTTTGCCGTTTCCGGTGCGGGAACTTCATTCTTCACTTCTTTTTCTTCCATTGTCTGACTGATTAAAAATGTTCGTACTGTCTTTACCTTGTAGCTGCAGCTGCCTGATGTGTTCTATCCGTATGGTTTCGCCATCCTCTTTACCTATCCGGTAAATGGATGATACCGTAAAGTAGATGGATAGCCCGCCGAAGAACAGGAGCATAAGCAGGATTACCGCCAGCCTTATTTCCGGTGTCATGCGCCCGCACAGGCGGCGGAGTTTTTCATCCGCCCAGTCCTGCACATGGGTAATCGACTGATTCACCGGAGAGAGAATTTTCCGTATCATGGCTTACCGCTTTATGGTGTTCAAGTCCTTGTTTTCCGTTATCTCGAAACTTTCCATCATAAAGCCGTGCGGGTTATTATCACTTCTTACGGCGTTTAATAACCGGCAACGGGTGACAAGGCTTCTTTCCGTCACGCTGCTTTCACGGATAATCATTTGGCGGGCATAAGTCGCCACCGCATAGGGGTACACATCGAAATTGCATGAAACACTGTCTATCCGTATGGTCTGGCTGATGTTACCGGAAATTATACGATTATAATATCCCTTTTCCGAGAGGTCACGGTAATAATTGAATGCGCTCTTGTCGGCGAGGAACAGCGACCGTTTGATATTACTTTCGATAGCGTTCTTATCCGGTGAGAGCGTGAAAAAGAGTTCGTGAAAACGCTTCACGTGTTCCCTTGCTTCAACCGGACGGTTTTGTGTCAGGTCTTGCGAAAGCGCAAGCATCAAACTTTTACCACCGTCCAATACATAAATTTTCTGTCGTTGCGCTTCGGCAAATGTGTAGGAGTTCCAAACGGCATACCCCGTTATCAGGGTACACATAACGACAAACACAATCCCGAAAAGACGTATCTGTTTGAAACTGGTTTCAATGTTCTTTAAACTTTTAAATTCCATCTTGATTTTTATTTATTGGTTACTTTTGATTAGTTTACCGCCGACCCTGCCGCCAGCGTTCCCGGTTGCTGCACCTGCCACCGCACCGACACCGCTACCTGTTTTGTTAGCTGCACTGTTTATATTCCGGCTCATGTTACCCATTCCGCCCGCCTGAATAATCCAGTTCGATACGGTGGGAATAGTGAAGTAACCGATGATACCGATTATCATAAAAATTATGTACACTGAATTGCTGCTATCGGGTACGAAATTGGGGTCTGATAGCTCCTGAATATCCTTTTGCAACATAAGCACCTGTATTCGGGCAAGAATGGAACTGAACAGGTCTGAAACAGGTAGCCACAGGTAAACGGAAATATACCTTGTTATCCATTGGGTCAGTGTCGCCTGAAAGCCATCATATACACTGATGGCAAAGGCTATCGGACCCAGTATGGCAAGGACAATCAAGAAAAAGGTTCGGATAGTATCTATCACAAGGGCTGCCGATTGAAAGAGAAGTTCCAAAAGTTCCCTGAACCAGTCCCGGACGGATTGCTTGATATTGTGGGCTGCCCTATCCATGTACATACCGCCCATTGTGGCAATATCTTTGGCAGACCATCCCAATTCGTCAATCTGTTTATCAAATGCTTCATCCGAAACAAGGTAAGCCGTTTCCGGATTACGCACCATCGCTTCATATTCCAGCTTGTCCTTTTGTTCCCGGTAGGCGTTCATATCGAAAGTTTGCGTTTCGAGCATATTGTTACACCCCTTGACTACTGGCGACATCACGCTGTTAATCGTACCCAGTACGAATGTGGGGAAGAACATAATACAGAAGCCAATCACAAAGGGACGGAGAAGCGGGTAAACATCTATCGGTTCGGCACTGGCGAGCGACTGCCATACTTTGGCAGCCACATAGAACAAAGCCCCCAGTCCCGCTATTCCTTTGGCTACCCCCGCCATGTTCCCGCACAGCGGCATCATGTCCGTGTACAGACTTCGTAAAATCTGATGCAGGTTATCAAATTCGATTGCTAATAACATACTACTTATTTTTAGAAGTTACCAGTAACGTTCATCCGCCGAACCATACAAAGCCATTACCCGGTCGGTGTCCTTTTTCTTTTTCGCCCGCAGGTAGGAAACAGAAATATTCTTGCGGGTATAGTAACTCACCAAATCCCGGTAGTTCCTGATGGAGTTATACGTCCGGTCGATAACGTCCATCCGTTCTTTATCCGACATGGAAAGCCCGTTGATGTTCACCACGCTTTTCATTTCTTCCAGTACATCGGAACTTTCCTGCAACAGTTGGGTGTAGCCGTAGGCAATGGCTGAAAGTTCGTCCGGCGTATAGTTTTCATCCGAAAGCATCTTCTGAAAACTGTTCACATAGATGTCGGAAATCTCCCCGATAAGCAGGATAGACTTTTGTACTTTCCGTGCATCTTTGACAAGGTTATGCACTGATTTTAAGGCATCATAATAATCTTTTCCCTGTTGATAAATCTTTACCGTTTCCTGAAAATTCTTTATCATATTCTGTGCGGTCGAAGAAGTCTGAATAATGTTCTTTGACGCATTGATAATCCCTTGTGCCAAGTTGCCGGGGTCACTCACCACCCACTGTGCATTTACCTTTCCGGCAAACAGGCTGCATACTACGAGCAGCATTATAATCTTTGTTTTCATACGCTTACTTCTTTATTGGTTGGTTACTCCGTTTATATTCTCCGCCGGGAGAAAGCAGAATCCGGTCATTCTCTTTGTCATAAGTCAGCAGGACGGACAACCCCGTTTCGATGAACAGGTTTCCGTCTTGTTCTGAAATCTGATAGGTTTCCGTTTGGATAGTTCCCCGGTAGGTCTTTCGATAGGTCGTTACCCGGTAATGCCCGTTTTCCTCAAAGAGAGAGAACGCAGGACGGTTTTTCACGCTTTCCCAGTCGCCACGCATCGCCCTAAGACGGTCGGTGTTTGTTTCCTTACAGGAAGAAAGCCCCAGTAACAAGGTGCATAACAGCACCGGAAACAAGATTTTTAAATGTTTCATACTGAATGATTTTTAAATTGTCGATTGATTATTTTTCAGGATTGCGCTTGCTTTCGGCAAGCCGTTTGATAGCAAGTTCGAGATTACCGCCCAACTTTTCGGACAAGGCGAATAGTTCCATCTTTTCCGTTTCTTCGGTGGTGTATGTAAAATATTCTTCCAAACTCACTTCGGTAGCATATACGGCTGATTGTGTACCGCCTAAGCCTATCCAAACTTCCTTGTATTTCCGGTTCGGATGATTGGCAAGGTTGATGGAAAGCACCTGTGAACGTTCCTTATCGGTCAGTCCCAAAAGGTTCTGTATGCTATCAAATTTATTAAGGTATTTCCTTTGGTCGAGCAGTATCTTACAATCAGAATTGTTTATAATACTCTCTTTTACAATGGGCGAGGAAATAATATCTTCGACCTCTTGGGTAACTACAATCGCTTCGCCGAAATACTTTCTAACGGTTTTGTATAAATATTTTATGTAATCCGCCATATTCGCCGATGCAATCGCTTTCCACGCTTCTTCTATCAATATTAATTTCCTGATACCCTTTAGTTTACGCATTTTGGAAATAAATACTTCCATGATAATAATGGTTGTAATCGGGAACAGGATTTTGTGGTCTTTGATATTATCCAACTCAAAGACAATGAAGCGTTTATGCAGCAAATCAAGCTCCTTGTCGGAGTTCAGCAGGTAATCATATTCGCCCCCTTTGTAGTAAGGTTCTAATACATTCAGGAAGTTGTCTATATCGAAATCCTTTTCCCGGACGTTCTTTTCTTGCAGGTGCGCCCGGTAGTCATTTTTCACATATTCATAGAATGTATTGAAGCAGGGAGTAACTGAACTATCCTTAGTAATCAGTTCGATATAGGAACTTACGGCGTTTGACAAAGCCACTTCTTCCGCCCGTGTGGGTGCTTCATCGTCCCTTTTCCAAAGGGTCAGGATAAGCGTTTTGATACTCTCTTTCTTTTCAATATCGAATACCCCATCTTCCACATAGAAAGGATTAAACGCTATCGGGTTTTCAGTAGTATAGGTAAAATAAATCCCATCTTCCCCGTGCGTTTTCCGGTTTATCATTTCACACAATCCTAAGTAACTGTTTCCGGTATCAACCAGCAGGACGTGCGCATTTTGTTCGTAATACTGGCGCACCATGTGATTGGTGAAGAATGATTTGCCGCTACCACTCGGCCCAAGTATGAACTTGTTGCGATTGGTAATGATACCTTTTTTCATGGGCAGGTCTGATATGTCGATGTGCAGCGGTTTTCCCGTTACCCTATCCACCATCTTGATACCAAAGGGAGAAAGCGAACTTTTGTAGTTCGTTTCTTCGGTGAACATACAAAGAGCCTGTTCTATAAAGGTGTAGAAACTTTCTTCCGCCGGAAAGTCCGCCTGATTGCCGGGTATGCCCGCCCAAAACAAGGTCGGTGTGTCGGTGGTGTTATGACGTGGCTTGCACTCCATAAGTGCGAGCTGTGACCCCACATCATTTTTAATGTGTTTGAGTTCGTCCCGGTCGTCACTCCATGCCATGATATTACAATGGCATCGCACGGAGATAAGCCCCTGTGAATGTGCTTCGTTCAAATATTCCTCTATCCAAGACTTGTTAATCTGATTGGCACGGCTGTATTTGGAAAGGGAGTGCATATTGCGAGCCATCTTTTCAAACTGTTTCAGGTTCTCCGTATGGTCGTCAATGAAGATGTACTGGTTATAGATATGGTTACAGGAGAGCAACACGCCCACCGGAGAAGCAAAAGATAATCTGCAATCGCTCCGGTCGGTGGATAGCTTTTCATAGCGGGTATCAGTTCCCACCTTGCCCGGCATATCTTCCGCATCCGAAAGAGTATGCAAACAAAGAATATCGTCACCTATCCGCATATCTTCGGCGTTCAGTTGAATATCTTTCAATGTGGTAGTGTCTGTTTGTGAGAGTGAAAAGTATTTTTCCACGATACCCGCCGTTTCCTTTGTCCCGGTGATTTCGTCCGAAGTCAGGCGGGTAAGGGTAATGAAACCGCTATCATTCATAATGCTTTCAAACTGCCCCACCGCTTCGAGGAACTTTGTAACCGTTTCCTTGTCCTTTATCTCTTTGGGGACAAGGAAGCCCCGGCAAAGAGTAGAAAAATTACTCTGCATCCGGCTACGTTCCTTTGTCGTTTTCGTCAGAAACAAATAGCAGGTATGGTTTAAGAACGGTCTTTCATTAAAATGCCGTTCAAAGGAACGGGAAAGGAAACTCAAATCATCCTTTTGGATGTCAGGCGCATAGTTTTCTTTGATGAACCAGTCCTGTTTATGAACGATGCTATAATCGGGCAGCACCTTTACCGCCTTGTTCCAAGCGGAATGTATCGCTTCGTATTCGGCTGCCGTAACGGTGAACAGTTCGGGCAGTTCCACCCGGAACGCCACCGTTATATCGGCATCTTTGGAAACGATGCACCCGTTTTCCACCGTGAACAGTGGAAACTTGTTTTCCAGCGTGGTAGCTTTTAATATATTTCTCATTTCGATGCTTGTTTCTGATTTTTAGTGAATAATCGGGATATGGCTTTTCGGTTGATGATATGGAAAGGATGGCTTTTGCGTGCGGACAATTTCATTAACCCGTGTGTCCCGTACTTTTCGTTTAACCGGAATGTGAGCCATACAAGCAGCGTTGCCGAAGTAACGCCGAAGATGATGCACACCCACTGGTTAATGCCTACCATGTACATGATGATGAAAAGCACGAACAGGGCTAACAGCCCGCCCGCAAAAATGAAAAGATACTGACTTTTCAACCCTTTAAACTCAACTGGCTTGCCTATCCCCCTGTTAATCGGATAGTCTGCCATAGTCCATTTCTTTAGAGGAAGAATGAACGTAGGATAGTGGCAGCGACAATCAAAAAGATACAAGCACCAAACCAAGAAGCCGCCGTTTTACTGGTGTCAGGGTCGCCCGAAGAAAACTTGCCATAGACTTTCACGCCGCCAATCAAGCCCACCACCGCACCGATGGCGTAAATTAATTTTGTCGCCGGGTCGAAATAGGATGTTACCATGTTGGTAGCTTCTGTAATACCCGCCATGCCGTTACCTTGTGCAAAAGCAGAGGATGCAGCCAATAGAGCGACTGCCGAAAAGAGAACTTTCTTTTTCATTATAAATACATTGATTTTTAAATTGCCGGGCGGTTGGATAGTCCGCCCGGCGGAGTGATTAATAATTGAATTTTTGTGGTTGTGGGGAGTGTTCCCCAGTGTTCAGAAAGGTTTGTCTTAACCGTAATCTCTTTGTTTCATCATCTTATTATTTAAAGTTTGCCATTAAAGAAAATCGTTCATGTCAAAGTCTGCCATTTCATTACTTACGGCAGCCGGGACAGTGGCGGGCACGGGTATCTCATGCTTTTGTAAAAGTTCCGCCACCCGTGACCTGCCCCCGTTAATCTGCTCCACCAGCGAATGAAACAGGTTTGTTTCCGTCCGGCAGATGGTTTGAACCGCTTGCCGTTCTTCCGTTTCGGACGCTTGTTTTATCTGAATGACCTGTACCATTTGCGCCAGTTCCCCCAGCGTGATACCCTGTGCCATTTCCGGTTCACCGTCACCCATGTAGCAGGCGATTTCTTCCGCTTCGATTTCATCCGCCGAAACGTCCGTTTCTTCCGTATTTTCCGTTTCAAATTCCATTTCAAATTCGGTTTCAATCGCTTGTAGGGTATCGGTATTTTCATCTTCCACCTGTTTGTTATCAGGCGTTTCTTCCACCGCTTCATCGCTTTGCGGAACAAATATAGAAGCATTATCGCCCCCTTTTGAAAGGTGTCCTGATATGTCCCCGTTTGTCCTCATTTGTCCCATCCGGTAACGGCTTGCACCGACAAGACAATCACCGTTTCCGGCTTTCACGGTCGGTTTGCTTTCCGGTTGTTCCGGCTCTCTTTTCCCACCCGTGAACCATGTTCCCAAGCTATCCCGGTATCGCCATAAGAGAATGGCGTAATACAGGAGTGTTCCGATAATAAACCATTTCAACATATCAGAACGGCTTTTCAAATTTGCTTTCGTACAGTTCGTTTATCTCGTCCTGAAACTGGTCGAAATGGCGGAGCAGGATATTTTCTACATAGCTGCTGACGGTTGCCTTGCGTCCGCCGATAACGGTTACTATCTTCATTAGCTTTTCGTGGGTGGTACGGCTGACATATAACGGTTGGCGGTCGGTCAAGTCCACCCGCATGAAATAGGTTTCCCGGTAATCGCCCGGAGTGTTCTTTTTCCGGCGGGCAGGTTCTTTCACCGCCTTTTCTTCCTTTGGTTCTGCCTTGATTTCTTCCTTATTCACTGTTTCCGGCTTATCCGGTGTTTCCACTGTTACCGATGGCGTTTCCTGTTTTTTCACGGGCAAACCCTGTGAAATAATCTCTTTCATAAAATCCTCGTCAATTTGCGGTTTCCCGCCGTTTTGCTTTGCCATATCGTTACAGTTTAATAAGGTATGCGATTTCAGTTATCAGTTCTTCCATGTTGCTGCCCTTTACCAGCCGTTTGTCCGCCGGGAACAGCGTAGAACGGAACACGGTTTTACGCTGTGCATCCAGTTCTTTTTTAAACCTTTTGGTGTCCGGGATAAATACTTTCATAAGGGGTAGTTCCAGTTCCCCGATGGTCTGTTCATACAGGGTGTAGAGGTCTGTTTTTTCCCGTCCATCTACCATGTTCCAAAACAGGTGTAGCCCTTTCAGTCGGCACACTTCATTCTTAACCAGCAGTTTGTCGATAGCCACCGCAAAGGAAAGGCTGCTTTCCAATACCACCCGGTCGGCAGCTATGGGAGTGAAAATATAATCCACCCCTGAAAGGGAGTTGATAACACCCTCGCTGTTCACCGTTCCGGGCAGGTCGAAAAAGACCACATCATAGTCCATCCCGGCAGACGCAAGATATTCATCCGCCGTTTTTATCGCTTCGTCCGGTGAACTGCAAAGGACAGGGTACGCTTTCTTTCCCAGTGTCTTGAACTGGTGAAAGGCAAGCTGTTTGTAATACTCATCGCCGTTTACCTGTTCGGCATCCCGTTTGCGCATGGCGGAAATAGAATGTTGCGGGTAATCGCAATCCACGACCGCCACGTTATACCCTTTGAGATAATACAGATAACTTGCCACCAAAACGGTGAATGTTGTTTTGCCGACCCCGCCCTTTTGGGTGGAGAAAGCCACATACAAGGTTTCTTTCTTCATTGTAATAATTTTTTTTTGTGATACATCTTTATTTCATTCCATCCGTACAGATTGACGGATGGTTTTCTTTCGTTCCATGTTGAAAGCTCGAAAGCCGGAATGACTTCTTTTTCTCTTTCCTTGTTTCTTGTTATCTTTCTGCAAAGACAGCTTGTTTTCTTTCTTGCTTCTTTGTTTTCATTCATTCCACAAAGACAGCTTGTTTTCTTTGCAGACAGCTTGCTTTCCCGGTTGAAAGACCGTTTCCTTTCAATCATTCCATCCAGTTTGTTTTCCTGCTTTCTTGAAAGATTGCAATCTTGAAATCTTGTTTTCAAGTTTTCAAAACTGCTTTCTTTCCGTCTGCTTGCCGATACATATATCCATCTATCCATATTGCTTTCTTTCTGAAATCCGAGACAAATAAACGTAGAAAAACAACCCCTTTTGAAAGGTGTCCTCAAATGTCCCCGTTTGTCCTCATTTGTCCTATAACCCGCTATTTCACAGCATTTTTAATACCCGTTACTTTGCAACCGAAAGGTATCGGTCAGGCTAACCAAGCCCCCGCCGCCGGGAGCGTTCCAATATCCGCTAACCCCAATCCATCGGTAGATGGATTTTTATTTGCACTGGCAAATAGCAAGGTGTGTTCTGCGCTGCTTGAAATTCTTTCAGCAGCTTTGAACGCCTTGCCCGGACGAAGCCGGGATAGGGTCACTCCGAAGTCGTAACCCTTTTAAAAAAATGTAGCATGAAACAGAAAAATGAAAATGCGCCCCGTCCGGGTGGCGCAGGACGCAAGCCCAAAGCAGACCCGGCAGTGTTCCGGTACTCTATCAGCTTCAATGCGATAGACCACGCCCGCTTTTTGGCATTATTCGACCAGTCGGGTATGCGCACGAAAGCGCATTTTATCACCGCCCGTATCTTTGGCGAACCGTTCAAAGTGATTAAAATAGACAAGGCGGCGGTCGAATATTATACCCGGCTGACCGCTTTATATTCCCAGTATAGGGGTATCGCCGTGAATTATAATCAGGTGGTAAAGGCTCTAAATACCAATTTTTCAGAGAAGAAAGCACTCGCATTTCTCTATAAACTGGAAAAGGCAACGATAGAACTTGCCGACCTGAACCGCCAAATTATTGAACTGACCCGTGAGTTTGAAACAAGATGGTTGCAAAAATAAGTGTGGGTAGTTCCCTGTTCGGTGCGCTTTCCTACAACCAAAACAAGGTCGATGAAGAACAGGGAAAGGTACTTTTAAGCAACCGTATGTTTGAAAGCGAGGACGGAAATTTCAGTATCCGGCGATGTATGGAATGTTTCGATATGCACCTGCCCGCAGACCTGAAAACAGAAAAGCCGATTATTCATATCTCCCTGAACCCACACCCGGACGATGTACTTTCAGACAGTCAGCTTGCGGATATTGCTAAAGAATATATGGATAAACTGGGGTACGGCAATCAGCCGTATATGGTTTACAAACACTGTGATATTGCAAGACACCATATACATATCGTTTCCATCCGGGTAGATGATACGGGTAAAAAGATAAATGACAAGTTCGAGCATATCCGCAGCAAGGAAATCACCCGTGAACTGGAACAGAAATATAATCTGCATCCGGCAGAGAAGAAACAGGCAGCCGACCGCCCCGAACTTAAAAAGGTGGACTACCGGGCAGGGGACGTAAAGCACCAGTTAGCCAATACGGTGAAAGCCCTTGCCAGCAGCTACCGTTTCCAAAGTTTCACGGAATACAAAGCGTTGCTATCTATATATAATGTACAGGCGGAAGAAGTGAAAGGGGAAGTGAACGGAAAACCCTATAACGGCATTGTCTATTCGGCAACCAATGACAAAGGGGAAAAACAAGGCAACCCGTTCAAATCATCCTCTTTGGGTAAGTCGGTAGGTTACGAAGCCATTCAGCGACACATCAAGAAATCCACAAAGGACATTCAGGACAAGAACCTGAAAGAGCGTACCCGCCGGACGGTCGGCGCAGTGATGAAATCCGCCCATAGCCGTAAGGAACTGGAACAAGAACTGAAAAGGAAAGGTATAGACGTTCTTTTCCGGCAGAACGATACAGGCAGGATATACGGTGTAACATTCATCGACCACGAAAACCGTACCGTCCTGAACGGTTCACGGTTGGGAAAGGACTTTTCCGCCAATGTGTTCAACGACCTGTTTTCCGGCTCCCGTACTTTGTCGGGAAACAGCAAACAGGAAACGCAGGAACACACGCCGGAATATAACCCGACCGGACACTTTTCAAATACAGGCAATGCTGTTGCCGGACTGTTCAGCCTTTTATCCGGTGGGAATGATACGCCACCTGATAACAGCCAAGTTCCACCACCCAAGAAGAAAAAGAAGAAGAAACAAAGACGCATTTAATAAATATAAAAATTTCAATTATGCAGAATGAAGATGATTTAAGAGGACTTGCAAAGGTCATGGACTTTATGCGGGCAATCAGTATTTTATTTGTAGTGATAAACATTTACTGGTTTTGTTACCAGTCGTTCCGGGAATGGGGTATCAATATCGGGGTAGTCGATAAAATCCTGTTGAACTTCCAGCGTACCGCCGGGCTGTTCTCCAATATCCTATATACCAAACTTTTTTCAGTGGTATTCCTTGCGCTTTCCTGTTTGGGTACAAAGGGAGTGAAAGAGGAAAAAATCACATGGAACAAGATTTATGTATTCCTGACAATCGGTTTTATCCTGTTCTTCCTGAACTGGTGGTTATTGGTTTTACCGTTGCCACTGGCGGCAAACACGGCATTGTATATCTTTACCATGACAGCCGGGTATCTTTCGTTATTGGCTGCCGGAGTGTGGATTTCCCGCCTGTTGAAAAATAACCTGATGGATGATGTGTTTAATTTGGAAAATGAAAGTTTCGCACAGGAAACACGCCTGATAGAAAACGAATATTCCGTAAATCTTCGTTCTCGTTTCTACTATAAAAAGAAGTGGAACGATGGATGGATAAACGTTGTAGCAATTTTTCGTGCGTGCATCGTTGTTGGAAATCCGGGCAGTGGGAAGTCTTTTTGTGTCGTAAACCAATTTATCAAACAGCAAATAGAAAAGGGCTTCGCAATGTATCTGTATGACTACAAATTTCCCGACCTTTCGGAGATAGCCTACAATCATTTGCTTAACCATTCGGACGGGTACAAGGTGAAGCCCAAATTTTACATAATCAATTTTGATGACCCACGTAAGAGCCACCGATGTAACCCGATAAATCCGGCGTTTATGACGGACATATCGGACGCATACGAAGCCAGTTACACAATCATGTTAAATTTGAACCGCAGTTGGATAACCAAGCAAGGGGATTTCTTTGTGGAAAGTCCTATTATTTTACTTGCTTCTATAATATGGTTTTTGAAAATATATCAGGGTGGAAAGTATTGTACATTCCCGCACGCCATTGAATTTCTGAACAAGAAATATGCCGATACATTTACGATTTTAACCAGTTATCCCGAACTGGAAAACTACCTTTCACCGTTCATGGACGCATGGGAATCCAATGCGCAAGACCAGCTTCAAGGGCAGCTTGCAAGTGCTAAAATCCCACTTTCAAGAATGATTTCACCTGCCCTGTATTGGGTAATGACAGGGGATGATTTTTCACTGGATATAAACAATCCGGAAGAACCTAAAATTTTGGTGGTAGGCAATAATCCCGACCGTCAAAATATCTATTCCTGTGCTTTGGGACTGTATAATTCCCGTATCGTGAAGCTGATAAACAAGAAGCACCAGCTAAAATGTTCCGTAATCATTGACGAGTTACCGACCATCTATTTTCGGGGACTGGATAACCTGATAGCAACGGCACGAAGCAACAAGGTAGCGGTCTGTTTGGGCTTTCAGGATTTCAGCCAGTTACGCCGGGATTATGGGGATAAGGAAAGCAAAGTTATCGAAAATACGGTAGGTAATATTTTTAGCGGTCAGGTGGTTTCTGAAACGGCAAAAACACTTTCAGACCGTTTCGGAAAGGTCTTGCAGAAACGCCAAAGCATGACTATCAATAGGAATGATAAATCAACCTCAATCAGTACGCAAATGGATAGTTTGATACCGCCCAGTAAAATATCCAACTTAACACAGGGTATGTTTGTGGGTGCGGTCAGTGACAATTTCGATGAACGGATAGAGCAGAAAATATTCCATGCGGAAATTGTGGTGGATAACGAGCAAGTGAAGCGGGAAACAGCCAACTACAAGAAGCTGCCCCAAATTATAGATTTCAGGGACGAGGACGGGAACGACCGGATGCAGGAAGAAATACAGGCGAATTACAACCGGGTCAAGCAGGAAGTTCAGCAGATTGTCACGGATGAAATGGAACGGATTAAGAACGACCCTGAATTATCTCATTTAATTAAAGACAAGGAAGAATAATAGATTGCGAGGAATATTATTCCTCGCAATCCTTTTCAGGTAAAATAGTGGCTAAATCATCTTCAATATCTATCCCATAAGCAACAGCCATTTGTGCCAGCATAATACCAAAAGAACCTCTTAATTCGCCTAATGTTGAATTAAATATCCAACTATTAACGCATCCACTATTCTCTATATATAAATGTGGTACTTTTTTGTCCGTAGAAAATTTGTTCATAAATTTTCTACAAGCTATTCTCATAGCTTTAAGATAACCGTAAAGTTTGCTGTCTATATTTATTGTTTGCATTTCATCAGTCAAGAAATGCCGAATTTCTATTATAGAATGAAAACAGTGGTCAGGACACTCTAAGATGTATGGATTATACAAAACACGTTTATCCTCTAAAAAACGAACAATGCGATTAGCTTTTGTTCGTTCTGTTTCTGATGGGTTCCAAGATATTCCAAAAATGGGACAACTCACTCCTGTAAGCCGTTCTCTAATTTCTTTAAAAATCATAGTCTCATTTTTTTATTTGTTTACGTAAATCTCTAAATTTTACAGAAAATCTATTAGCTTGTTCATTGTCCGTTTCAATAGTGATATTTTCTTCATTCTTAAATTCTGCATTGTCAGACCAGTTGTAGCTACCTGTTATTACCGTATGATTGTCTATTATACAAAATTTATCGTGCATTATTCCCCCTCTTTCTGCTCGAATTTTCACTGCATCTAATTGAGTAACATCTACTCCATGTTTGGCGTTTACGCCATCATCATATATGACAAGTTGTACGTTTACACCTTCTTTTTGCTTTTCAAGAAGTTTTTCAAATAGAACTTTATTGGTAAACCATGCCATTGCAACTGATATAGATACTTGTGCTTTATCTAATTCTGCTAAAATATTATTCTGAATATCAATAAAATGGGCATCATTCTTCACTTCTTGCTTTTTCACAATCTTACAGCCAAGAACGATGTATTTCCCATTAATCTTTTCAATACTATATTTTTCAGGAATTATAATATCATTGATTTCTTTTACACATTCATCGGCGTTATCTAATGAATTTACAAGATTTTCTAATAATAATTTTAGTTCTTCTTTACCGGATAATTGAAATAAACGGTTTTTAGAATACTCTGTACGAGAAGAATTTCTTTCAAATCCCGGTAATTTAGGTAATCCGCCATTATTAGAATATATGTCACGAAAACCATATTCGTTAAAAAAATCGACCAGTTCACGTCCTGTTCGTTTTTTTGTTTTACCGTTATCACCAGTAATAAATGGTACAATTTTATTGGTTGCAAATTCTGTTAGTTCCATATTGATATAATAATCTTAAAATTAGATAGGTACAAAAATACAAATCTATATTTGTTCTTAATTGGTTTTATTAAAAAAAGTTGTGAATAGAAACATAATATGGACTTATGTAAGACAAATGAAGCCAAACAGGGACTAATGAAGCCACCTATTCCCAAATCCTTAAATATACTCTATTTCATCCTTACTTTTACTTCCGAAATTTTTATTTACTCACTAAAATTCAAAACATTATGGATGTAAACACAGCCAACCAGTCCACCACTGATGAACAGATGATGGATATTCTTCTTGTACTGGATAAGGAGAAAAAGACAATCAGCGCAGTAAAAGGCGTGGATGAAAACGGGGAACTCCAAACCGTACCGCCGGAGAACAACAGCGAACTTCTGAAATTCGACCGTCACGGCGATTTCTTTTCCAACTTCTTTTCTAACATGATGAACCAGTTGAAGAACCCGACCCGTTTTAACTTCTTCAAAATCCCTAAGATTGAACTTCCCAAAATCGAGCCGATAATCAGGGATAATTTCAATCATCCGACACCTGAAAACGAAGCGGGCATAGAGCGTTACCGGGTAACACCTGAAACCGTGAAGCAGGAAGCGAAGAAAGAACAGCAGGAAACCCAAACCCAACAACCACAGCAGCCATCCAAAGAAACGGGAGCAACGGCGCAAGCACCGCAGCAACCCGACAAAAGCAAGTATGTGATTGACCCGGATAAGGTGGACTGGGAAGCCTTGAAGAATTTTGGTCTATCCAAAGAACAGCTTGAAAAGGCAAAGGCTTTAGAACCCATGTTAAGGGGGTATAAGTCGCCCGGAGCGTTCACCATTGCGGGTAACTACAATTCAGCCATTATGAAACTGGACGCACGTTTATCTTTCCGGCACGACAAAGACGGAAATGTAGTTTTGGCGATACATGGCATCCGACAAAAGCCGGAACTTGAACGCCCGTTCTTCGGACATGAATTTTCCAAAGAAGATAAAGCCAATCTTCTTGAAACGGGAAACATGGGACGGATAGTAAACCTGAAAAACTATATCACGGGAGAAATGATACCCTCTTTTGTCAGTGTGGATAAAGTAACGAATGAACTGGTTTCCATGCGTGCAAGCAGCGTCCAAATACCCGATGAAATAAAGGGTGTCAAACTGAACAAGGAACAGCAACAAGCCTTACGGGAAGGAAAAGGGGTATTCCTTGAAAATATGATTTCCAACCGTAAAAATCCCTTTTCCGCAACCGTTCAGGTCAATGCGGACAAGAAAAGTCTGGAATTTATCTATCCCAATACCAAACAGTCACAGGAGCAAGGGCAGAAACAGACGCAGCAGAACAGCCTTGTCACCAGTGACGGTGTAACCATTCCCAAAAGCATTTCAGGAATAGAGCTATCCCGCCAGCAACAGCAGGATTTAGTCAATGACAAAACCATCTTTGTTGCCGGGCTGAAAGACAAACGGGGGGTCGAATACGATGCTTATATTCAGGTGAACCATGATAAGAAGAAGTTAGGCTTTTACAGTGACAATCCCAGCTTTGACCGTTCCGCCGTAAAAGAAATTACCCCCGCCAGCAAGAACCGCACACAGGTAGCGGTCAATTCGGAGGGCAAGACCAACGAAGCCACCAAGAAAGTGAAAGAACCCTTGAAAAAGGGTCAGGACAAGCCCACTGAAAAACAAAAGACCAAGCAGGATAAAAAGGAGAAGCAGGAGCAGACGGACAAACCCAAACAAAGCAGGGGACGCAAAAGATGATAGCGGTATTAATCCTTATCCCGGTTATCGGTTTCGCCCTGTTCATTTTCGCCTGTTACAAAACAGACTGGGAAGCCATAGACGAGCAGAACCGACAATATTATATAGATGGCTATCACATCTATTATGACCGGAAAATCCTAAGACAAAAAGAAGTGGAACAATTAAAATCAAAATTAGAATGATTGCAGTAATCGGAGAAAAACCAAGCGTGGCAAGGGATATTGCCCGTATTTTAGGAGCGAGTGAAAAACAGGATGGCTACCTTTCAGGTAACGGGTATCTCGTTACCTGGGCGTTCGGCCATCTTGTCGGTTTGGCAATGCCGGAAGCATACGGCATACAGAGTTTCCGCCGGGAAAGTCTGCCCATCATCCCGGATAGTTTTCAACTTACACCCCGACAAGTGAAAGCGGAAAAAGGGTACAAGGCAGACCCCGGCGCATTGAAACAACTAAAGGTAATCAAAGATGTATTCGACCAGTCGGATAAGATAATTGTCGCTACCGATGCAGGGCGCGAGGGAGAACTTATCTTTCGCTACATCTACCAGTATATCGGATGCAACAAGCCCTTTGTCCGTTTATGGATAAGCAGCCTTACCGACAAGTCAATCCGTGAGGGACTGCAAAACCTGAAAGCCGGCAGCCTGTATGATAACCTATTCCTTTCGGCACAGGCACGCAGCGAAGCGGATTATTTGATAGGAATAAACGGTACACAGGCTTTAAGTGTGGCAGCCGGACAAGGCATTTTTTCTTTGGGACGGGTACAGTCGCCCACGTTGGCAATGATATGTACCCGCTTTTTGGAGAACAAGAACTTTGTCCCACAAAAGTATTGGCAACTGAAATTACAGGCAGCAAAGGACAATGTTTCTTTTGCTGCACTATCCGCAGACAAATACGATATGCAGCAGCCCGCCATCGACACGCTGCAAAGGATAAAGGAAACGGAAACGGTACAGGTGAAAACCGTAGAGCGTAAGGAAGTGAGCCAAGAACCGCCGTTGCTCTATGACCTAACCACGCTCCAAAAAGAAGCGAATACCAAACTGAACTTTTCCGCAGACAAAACCCTATCCATCGCACAAAAGTTATACGAGGGTAAACTAATCAGCTACCCCCGAACCGGAAGCCGTTATATCTCACAGGACGTGTTCGAGGAAATCCCGGAACGTCTTGTCAATTTGGAACAGTACACCCGTTTTGGCGGATATGCCGCCGGGATGAAAGGCAAAGCCTTAAATTCCCGTTCCGTGAACGATGGCAAGGTAACAGACCATCACGCCCTGATAGTGACTGAAAACCTGCCCGGCAAAATGGAAGCGGACGAACAGGCAATCTATGAACTGATAGCCGGACGGATGTTGGAAGCCTTTTCTGAAAAATGCGTCAAAGATGTTACCAGTGTAACGCTGGAATGTGCAGGGTCGCTTTTCACGGTCAAAGGGTCTGTAATCAAGTCCGCCGGATGGCGTGCCGTATTCGGCGAGAAAGAGGACGGGGAAGATTACGCCACCCTGCCCGCCATGCAGGACGGAGATAGTTTACCGCTTTCCGGCGTTGAACTGTTGGAGAAGCAGACCAAGCCCAAGCCGTTACACACGGAAAGCAGTTTGCTTTCTTCGATGGAAACGGCGGGTAAGGAACTGGAAAATGCCGACCTGAAAGCCAGCATGAAAGATACGGGTATAGGCACGCCCGCAACACGGGCAGCCATCATCGAAACGCTGTTTTCCCGCCAATATATCGTCCGGGAGAAAAAGAACCTTGTCCCGACCGAGAAAGGTCTTGCCGTTTACAACATCATCCGGGACAAGAAGATAGCAGACGTTGAAATGACGGGAATGTGGGAAAATACGCTTGCCAAAATAGAAAGCGGAGAAATGAACCCCGACACGTTCCGCAAAGGCATCGAAGTGTATGCACGGCAAATCACGGCTGAACTTTTGGATGTTCAACTTTCTTTCGCTTCGGGTAGTGGTTGCATTTGCCCCAAATGCAAGACCGGGCGCATCCTTTTCTATCCGAAAGTCGCCAAATGTTCCAATGTGGATTGTTCCGTTACCATCTTCCGCAACAAGAGCGACAAACAGCTAACGGACAAACAGATTACCGAACTGGTGACTACCGGGAAAACCGGGCTAATCAAAGGCTTTAAAAGCAAGAACGGCAAAGTCTTTGACGCTTCACTTGCCTTTGACGAACAGTTTAATGTTACTTTCGTGTTCCCTGAAAAGAAAGGCAAACCGAAGAAATAAGACGGAAATCGTTATATTTGCCACAGAAAGTTTCATTATAGATAGATTTATAATTGAAATTTTTGTGGTTGAAGCACCCGGAGGGACACCGGGTGCTTTTTTAAATCATTCTCCTTTATACTGGTAGGTCAGGCAAACGACCTGATTGTCTATAACCCGGTGTTCGGTCAGTTCCCACTTCGACCCGAAAGTCTTGCCTATAAACTTGATACCGTCCCCCAGCATGACCGGAACGATATACAGCGTTATTTCATCCAGCAGGGACGCTTCAATCAGCGAGGTTATAAACTTACCGCCGCCAATGACTTGAATGTCGGTTTCCGAACTTGATTTAAGTTCATTGATTGCCCGTAAAGGCATATCGGTAAGAAAGGTTACATTCTCCTTTTCGGTCACATTGGTGTCGTAGTGGGACACTACAAAAGTCTTTTTACTTTTGTACGGCCATCCGCCCCAATGTTCAAAAATACAGGTATAGGTATTCGTACCCAGTAGCAGGTAATTTGTAGTTTCGTATTCCTTATTCAGTAAGGTTCTTACATTTTGGGGCATCCAGTCCAGTTCATTGTCCGGCGTTGCGATAAACCCGTCAAGAGATACAGCGATGTTCGCTTTTATTTGCTTCATATTATCAGGTATTAAACAGTTTATAACCCTTATTCAAACTGTTCGCCAATATCTAAAAAAGAAGCGTGAACTCACGCAACTTCAACGTAGAGGTACTGGCATACCCAAAGATAGAAGCACGCAAGCCCACGCTATGACAAAGCATAGCATAAGCATTGCGCAAAAGCCTCTATCTTTTGAAAAGTGCCAGTTTCCTACGTTAAGACATCTGCGAACGAATATGTTATATATAAAGGCGAAATCACAGGTTACTGTTCAATCGCCGTTATTTTCTTATGTAACTTTTGCAAAGTTAGCCAAATCCCTGAAAACTTCGGCATACAATAAAAGAAATCCTGCCTTATCTCACGACAAAACAGGATTTAAAGCCATTAGAAAAGAAAAAATTAATCGGTTTTCTCACGGATTAACTTGTGTACGTCCGTTGCTCGGTAATAACATCTACCGTCCAACATAAGGAAAGGGAGTATTCCCTTTTTCCGGTAACGGGTCAGTGTTCGGGGTGCTACTTTCAGAAGCAGGCACAAGTCCTGATTATCCAGCAGTTCTTCCCCGTCCAAACAGTTACGCCCGTTTATCACTTTGTCTATCTTCTTGTCCTGCATATCGAACCTATCCATGATACGTTCCATCCATGCGGTAAAATCATCTTTATCTATATACATAAGGCTGCCTGATTAAATTATACCAATCATAAAATAACTTTGGTTGGACGGGTCTTTAATGATAATATCCCGTTCACGCATGAAGCGGATATAGCTTTTTGCTGTCCGTTCCTTCACGTCCAAAATCTGCTGTATCTGCTCGCATAAGTCGATGTAGGTTATATGTTCCTGCCTGCCGAACACGTCACGGGCAACCCCGACCAGTTCCTTTTCCTTGCGCTTCTCTTTTTCCTCACGGGTCTTTTCACCCCTGTAAAGGTGCATCCCGGCTGCCTTGTCCCACGAAAAGAGCATCAAGGGAACATCCAACGGGCTACCGTCCCTTACTTTCAGGGCTTTCACTACCGACAAAGCCGGGTCTTCGTCTTTTTCTATCGAGAGGATGGCAGCCGCTTTGCGTTGCAGTTCCGAGCCTAAATGCCCCCGCAGTTTCAATCCGTTGGGTACGAAATGCAGCACGCAGATGATGCAGGTCTTATATATCCCTGCCAGTCGGTAAAGTTCATCTATGATTGCCACGCTTTCCGCTTCATCATTGGCACATCTTACAAGGTCTGCAATGCCATCTATCACTACCAACTGAATACCCCCATATTGGAAATAATACCTGTCCATGCTCTGAACAATGGCGTGCAGCCGTTCTTTGCGGGACATACCCGTAAGGCAGAAAGCCTTAAATTCATCCGGCTTGTCGGTCTGTTTCGCCCTCTTTATCAGGTTGGTTACATTCTTGAACAGTTGTACTTCCGATTGTTCCGTATCATAAAGCAGGACGGCTTTATGTTTCGTGTTCTCACTTACATTGATACCCAGCGTATCAATCTGAATATCCGCCGGACGGATTGAACCTGCCACCAGTGCAGCCACATAGTTACTTTTCCCTGTTCCCTCTCCGCCAGTGATGCAGCACAAGTTCCCCTGTGTTCCCAGTGGAACGTCACCCGCCGAAATAATTTCCTGCGCTTTTGCCGGAGGATTATTAAAATCAATCTCACACGATTTAAGCATAGTCATTGTTTCATTATAGATTGTATCTAAGAAGTCGATAAATAGTTTGATGAAATTTTCCCGGCTGTTGCCCGCCCGGAAATAATCGGAAATGTCCTTTTCCGATTTTGTCCCCTGCAAAGGGAGAAGCAACCGTTTCACACCGTATTCACAGAGTTGTTTCTCATGCTTTTTTGCGCTTTCCACTCCGGTAGCATCCATATCGTAAAGCAATATGATATGTTTAAACCGGAATGTAAGTTTATAAATGATGTTCGGCGGAACAGTTACCGTTTCGCTATTGAAGCAAATCGCATGGAAACCATGCGCTGCCAGTGACATGACATCTTTTTCCCCGCCCGTAATAAACAGGGTATCGCCTTTACTGGGTAGCTGTTCCAGCCCGAAACAATAGCTTTCGCCAATGTTTCCGCCATATAGAAAGCGGGTCTTGGAAAACGGTCTGTACAGTTTGATGAAACGTTTGTTCTTATACCCGTAAATGGGTTCTTCCTTAGTGGAAGAATAAGAAAACGGATTGCCATCTGCATTTTCACTTTGGAACTGAACCACTGAACAGACTTTATACTGTTCCAGTATTTCAGGGGTAATGCCGTATTGTTGCCAGTATTCCAGTTCGGAAGCGGTAAGTTTCCTCTCCTTGAATGTGTACGGTCTGCCAGTACGTTCTACCGGAGCAGGCACAGGCTTTTCCGGTTCTTTGAATGTTTTAGGTACAGGTATGGGATTACCCTCTGAAAGCCCCAGTGCCAAATCCCGGTCTATAATCCGCAAAATTTCTATGAAACTGCTTGAATTGTTACAGTCCAGCCCTTTGAGCATACCCACAAAAAAGAAGCAGTCGCCGGAATAATCGTCATTTCCGAAGTCTTTCAGCTTATAACTGTTGCTACGGCGGTCAAAATAGATGTTACAGGACGCTTTGCTGTCCTCATACAACGGATTAAGGAAATTACGTCCCACCCGCCACGTGCCGGGAATATAATGTTTAAATACGTTCAGACCGTTATTTGTCCTCTCTAATATTTCGTCTTTCCTTAACATATAGCTTGTGGTTGGTTATCAGGTTACGCATACATTCGTCATTGCTCTTTATCAAACGGCTTTCCAGCAACCGTTTTATTTCACCGATTTTATAGAAATTGCGTCCCCTGATGGTAGAGTAAGCGATTTCTCCTTTGGAACGAAGCCGTTGCAGGGTGCGGTCGCTGATTTTCAGGAAAGTACATACTTCGTAACTATCCACCCAAATATCATCCTCATTCTCTTTGCAGTCATCCTGACGGGAAAATACATAATTGGCAATCACATTGATTTTTGCCATCAATTCCTTAAAGGCTTTTGTTTCTACTGTTATTACGTCCATTTTATTAACTAATTGATTTGCTGCAAAGTTGGACGGTTCGGGGAAATAAAAAGCCACAGGCGAACCCACCTGTGGCGAAATAAAGTTTGTTAATCGGATAAGGTTTACTCCTGTTCTTCCATCCGGCGCAACAGTCGTTTTTGCAGGGTGTTCAGGTAATGTGTCCGGTCATTTGTCCGGGATTTAAGTTCCATGTAGGTATGGTAGAAATCACCTAAATCTATGTCGAACATATCTTCAAAGCAAGATACAATGTCCTTTATATCAACCGTTCCCTTATTGAAATCGCCATTGGTGTAGAGTGCGTAGATAAGTTCCACTAATGCCCGTTTTGTCCCCGTCCACCGGAGCAGCTTCTTTATATTCCCGTTTTTGACCTGCTGGCGTTGGAAACGCCGTTCAAGTTCATTCAATCGGTTGGTGAGGTAGATGGCAAACAGTTCGATGGCTAAAATTTTGGCTACCTTATAATCATAACTGGTGCTGAACTGTGGGTCTGCTTCATAATAGAAATTATCTATAAGGATATGAATGTCAGGTTTCCCACGCAGGAAATATTTATGGTCTAAATAGGTGGCTTTTGTCCGGTAATACTGGTAGAAACTTATATTACGTTGGAAATGCGCCAAAATCCGGTCGGTTTCCGCCATAATGAACTCCTTTTGCGTTTCTTCGCTGCCGTTCGGGAAACGCAGTTCAAACTGGTAAACCGTATTGTAATAGATAATTTTACTTGCTATTATTGGCTTTTGCTCTTTGAAGAAATAAATTTCTTCTTCCTTGCTGGTGAAAGAGTAGGAAATGATAAAGGCTTTCAGTTCCCCTATGATTTCTTGCAGGTAGTCAATGACCTGTTTGCACAGGCTGAAAGGGTCGTTGTTGTTATCTTCAAAGTCCTGTATCTGTAAATCCACCTTTTGCAAAAGGTCGGTAAAGTATTCGTTCAAATTCTGTTGTCCCATAATTAATCGTTCCTTTATTAATCGGGCGCAAAGTTACAGGCTTTAAATCGCTGCTTTATTCTTCATTTTTCACATTCTATTCTTCATAGCGTGCATTATTTTGTATTTTGCGCTTTTCTTCTTATTTCGCCGGGAGTATCGAGCAGGTAATCCTTGCAGAAGTCGTTCAGGTTCGATGTGGATGAAAACCCGGTAGTGAACGCTACTTCGGTCAGTGTATAGTTCGTGTTTTTCAGGTAGTGTGCCACGTCTTTTGCCCGTTCTATCTTTACCCACTGGCTTGTCGTGTACCCGGTCATTTTCTTTAACTTCCGCCGGAACGCCCCATATTCCATGCCGCACGCTTCCGCCAGCCTTTTGGCATCATATACTTTATACCCTTTCATCCGCACCATTTCGATGAACGTCTGCTTGCCCAGTTCCGGCAGCATACGTTCGGCATGGCGCAGTTCCTTTTCCGTTATCAGCAGGATGCTGTCTTTTACCGGATGCAGGCGCAGGCGATGGAAAGCGTAACACACCGTATTATATACGTTGCACAGGTATTGCCGCCCCGGTCGCATCCAGTGCAGCGCATCGCAGTACGCCAGCAGTTCGGGTATATCGTCCCTGTGGCGGTGCTGTTCCGCCAGTTCATCCAGTATTTGGTAATGCGTGGTAGAAATTCCCAGCAATATGACTATCGCCTTATAATCCTTACAGGTGGCGATGGTCGGGACTTCCGGCAATACTTTCAACGTGTCGCAGACGTACCCGCACAGTTCACTGTCCTTGCTGAACGGTTCCAGTTCCAAGTAGTTATCCATGTTCCGGCTGTTATGCTGCAACCACTTTATTTTATCATCCAGTTCCTTGACACGCCGTACCAGTTCATTACCGGGATTGTTTGCCAACAACAGTGATGTAATCCGTTTTTCCATATTTAATAACTGTATTTTTTTAGCATATTATCCAACAATCCATAACCATGCCTTTTTAATGAACAGCCATATTATATAAAGGAGCATGCCGCCGAGCACCAAGAAGAATCCACGGAAGAAATAATCCTGAATACGTTCCCAAACGGTAAATTCATGCTTAGGCATCATCGTTTCGGCAAGTTCCTCAAAGGACTTGCAAGCGAAAATCGTTTGGCGGAAGTCGTCCACGCTGTCCCAACATTCTTCCCGGAACCACCGTGTCTTGGGGTATCTCTCCGCTATCCTCTCTTGCAATTGGCGCAAGGAGAAAGGTTCGGGGTTATCTTCATATTCCGTTTCGTAACTAATCATCCCCGTACTCATTCCCGTAAAGCCATGTATGCCTTTCCATCCGGTCATGTAGGAACGCCGGACGGTGTACTTTGTCCCGGTGGAATCTATCACTATATCGCCATTCCACCCCTTGCACTCTTTCAGTAGGGCAAGCTGCGTTGTTTTGTTCTCTTTCCAAAAGGTATAAACCATATTTTCGTCCGGGCTGAACTGGAATATGGGGTATTTCAATGTCGCTTTCATACTTTACTGATTTCTATGAATCTTATTTATAATCTGTTACTTATTTGAATATCAACATATATATTCCTATCCCTGCCAAGAGACCCCATCCCGGAAAAGTATATATTATCCATATGGGGATAATCCTGTTCCACTTGTTGCCTTTGTATTTCAGCAGTATGGCGGCAGTCCGCTTCCGGGTGTACCGCAGGTAAAAGGGGATAACGCAAAACAATGTATCCAGACAAAGAACCATTAGTCCGCCTTGCAGTTCCGTGAAATTCTTCCGCGAAAAGTAAGAATCTGTCAAAACATTGTTTACATAGATGCTTAGAAATAGCAGCATAACATCGAAAGTGGCGGCAAACACGCAGCAAGCACTAAAACGTGGCGGGTCGTTGTGCTTCTTGTAGGTGACATAAAGCCTGTAATACAGATAGTCGAAGAAACAATAGCTGTATTTCTTCGTACTGCGCTTTGAGTTCATTTGCTCAAAACGGCTGCGGGGTTCGTTTGTGACTTTCATTTTGTCTTTATGCCAATGTTAAGCGGGAAACGCTGTAAGCGTTAGCCTGCTTCGTTAGTAACTTCATTATTTCATATCAAAAGCCCCTATCATTTGGGCTATCATATCAATGTATGGTAACATTTTTACGACTTGAATATTATCAAGGCTTTTACTTCCGCCCAATGCTAATGCAGGAACATAGCCGTAACATTCATCTTCGGCAGGTTGTCCTAACCTCTCTACCAGTTTAGAGAAATCAGAAATATTTATTCCAAAATCCCTTTTAAACCATTCTTTGGTAGATATATAAACATTGAATAATAAATCCATTCGGGAAGTTATAATATTCCATTTACCACTTCTTACATTGATAAAGATAACGTATTCCCGATTTTGGAAAATATCTTTAACCCATACAAATATATCTCCAAACGCCGTTGTCATAAAAGGTAGCGAGTATTCAAATTGTTTCTCTCTGTCCTCGATATATGCATCTACAAAATCCTGATAATCATTAGGTGATACAATACGAAACAGCCCATCACCGAATATACCCAACCCAACTTCTTGCCACAGAGTAATCAACTCTTTAGGGGCTTTGCTGGCATACTTTGCAAGAAAAGCATCATCCGCTACCTGCCTTGCACAGTTTATGTTCTGATTTAAAAATTCTTCGTACATAATATTTATGCTCTAATTGTTACTAATGGGCAAGCGGGGAACTCTTTGCCGTTATCCTGTGTTATTAATGTCATTTCTATTCTCGTCCCAGTGCACCATATCATAAGGATAGTATTGTAGTCCTTTCAGACTACTATCGTCCAATCCTAATATCTTGACTAATGCACCGCTTTCAAAACTCCAATAACCGAAATGGATAGATGCTGTTTTGTGATTATCATGCCACCCACAATCCGAATGTCCTCTGTACCATTCCTTTGAAAGATAAGTTTTCAAGCGGTTTACAGCTTTTTCCTTATCTTGCTTCGATAATAAAATAACATCCTGCAAGCCCTTGTAAGGTCGAATATCTACGAAATCATTCGTTGATATATCCCATGCAGGTATTTTATATCGAATAAGAAAATCAATTAAAAAATCTTTTAATCCTTGCGCTTTTACTAACACTGTCATTTTTTCAAATTCAGATAAAGGCGTGTTCAACATTATGCCACAAGAAAGCATCCATATCATTTGTACATAACCGCCAATCTTATTCCAACCCTTATCCATATAATCAATCAATGAACGGTATTCGGGTATAAGATTGCGAATCGCTTCCCCTTTAGAATATAAGGCGATAAAAATTGCCTTTTGTTCCTCGAAGATACTGTATGATATGTTAAATATTATATCATCATCGACAGGATGCCCCAATATTTTTTCTTGCTCTAACTCTCCTAAATCCTTTAGTTCTTCCGAAATAAAAGCCCTTTTCATATCAATTAGTGATTGATATTTTTCTGCTGTATTTAACTTGTCTCGTACTTCCATTATGGTGCGCTTTTTTAATGTTAATGGTTTGACAAGGGGCTGCGTTTAGCAGCTTGCTTGACTCGTTAGTGATTTTTTAATATATTCTATCTCTACATTAAGCCAATTCAGATACCATTGTATAAATGTTTGTTTTTGCTCATTGACTAATTCAGGAAAAATTCCGCTATAATCAGCCCTTCCGTCAAACCAAACATGTCCTTTTTCACTTCCGCTTACGACTAATAAGTAAGTACAACCATGTCCGAAATGGGCTATTTGCAAGCAGCCGAAAATGTGGTGTACGTCCATATAGTTATCTACTTGTTTTAAAGTCGGATGTTCATCATTATCCCAGTCAATCTTATATACCCATTCTTCATTCCATTCTTTTGTATAACGAAATGGTTGTATAAGATTTATAATTGGCTTATCTTCCAGTTTAAAATCAATAACAGTTTCTTCAAGAGGTTTCAATCCATATCCGCATCCGAAACCGCCATTTCCTATTTCGGATAGAAAATATTTGTAATCATCAGGTAAGGAGATAGAAAACTTCCGTTCAAATGCTGTTATTTCTGCATTTGACAAACATTTATTAAATATTATTTCTTTCATTTTCACTTCATACGAGGCTGAATCATAGTGAGCCTTTATGAAAGCTATCTTTTCCAATATGTCTTTTCTATAATCCATAATCTGATGATTTGTGTTATCACTAATGTGATGCAGCTTGCCGCCGTTAGGTGGCACAGGTGCTTGTTATCAATATTTTCTTCAGTGAGTTACAAATCAACTGTAAAGATGACTGAACAACCTTCTTTTTGAGCATTTTCATAGAAAGATAGAATATCTTCACTCCAACCTAAAAGATAGTTTAAAGTATCATCATTTTTAGGTAATGTGTATTCTTGTTCATCTATTAGTGGACAATTCTTTCGTACAATTTCTTGCAGATTATTTTGATGCAAATAGCTAACTATTTGTATTACATCAGAATGTTTTTTAGAGTGATGATTTCATCGTCTGTTTCAACTAAGAACTCTCCACCAAATACAATGTTTGTTGGAATAGTATTTTCCTCATTCCACACACCACCACCAAGACAATATTGGATACCTTCCCATGCTTTATCCAACTCACAACCACGAGGCGTTTCCAATAAAGATTCCTCTATTTCTTCTAACATATAATTATATCTTTCTTCCTGTGGCAAGGAACGAAGTTTGTTCAGTTCATCTTCTTTCAAAGCATATAAAACACCTAATCTTGACATAATTTATTCTCCTATTATTTAATTTATTGATAATGACTTGGTGAGGAAGAGCGTTTAGCTATTATCTCGACCTTGTTATTCGTTATTTATTATTTATTCTTTATAAGGCAAAAATGAAACACTAAAAGTTTCGCATGCAAAATAAAAGTTTGATGCACGAAAATGCTCAAGACTCTCATTTGAACTGCTATTATCAAAATCAAACCAATAATAATTATCAATTTTCTTTATATCCAAATGAAAGATTACCTGTAAATCTTCATTTTGTTTTTGCTTGATTCTGAACTCTAATATTTTTTCAGCAGCTATTTCAAGGTTAATCCAGCTTTCAGGACTTTCAACGGATAATTCTACAGTAATTTTGGCTTCCGTCAAATTGATATTGATTCGGCGAATTAATCCATCCCCTGCGTTATTCAAATCCTTTTTCAAATAATCGATGAAATCATTGTTAAACATTTTTCTTTTCGTTTTTTATTAGCATGAATAATGGGATGCAGCTTGCCGCCGTTAGGCGGAACAGGTGCTTGTTATAATCAGTTATCATATTAGCTCAAACTTTTCAATGAACTTATACGAATACTTTAATCGATATTCGTTCTCATTCATCTTTTTTGTAGCTATTCTTACATTTGTAAAATCTAATCGATATGTTTTTAAACAAGTTTTAATGGATGAAACAGCTTTTTCTTCATTCACAACTATGCAGAAAATATTTAGTTTCTTATTTCCAATATCGAATCCATCCACATGCCCAAGTCCATACCAACCTAAATGATTTTGTACATATTCTTGTACTTTATCTTTTAACCACGCATCACGTTTGTTTCCAAACTCACTTTTTAAAGGATATTGAATTACAAGCCGATACAAATCATCATCATTCAAATTCATATATCCTTGTTGATTACATTCTGAAACAAACCTCTCGGAATATTTCTCCACATCCTCAACTTTGATTGCTATTTCCTCACTTTTTCCAATATACCCAACTTTTCCTGAATGTATAACAATCACACCTCTTTGATTATCAAACCACATTTCTTTGTAATGTAGTCCTCTATTTTCTACTAATTTATAAAGTTTACTCATAATATATTTGCAGTTGATTATAATGGTTTGTGAATAACTGACCGTTAGGGCAGTTCATTCGCTCGTTAGCAACGTCATTTATAAATCTTTTGTTGGTGCTTGCAAAATTTCAAATGTTTCATTGAGACTATTACAATTAGTATTTAAAACAATCCGTATTTTGCAAGGCATATTATATCTCTTATTATTGTTCAATACTTGGATAGATAGAATATTCTCTTTCAATTCAAACTTTACATCTTTATAGTTGGAATACAAACAATTTATTTGGTCATTGTATTCTATATAAATTTCATCTTCATACGAAAGTCTTGAAATTGAAATGTAGTTATCACCTTTTATGAATGAAACTTCTATTATTTCTATCCAATATTCTTTTGGATTAATCTCTAATCTATTACACTCAAATATCAGAATTTCAGATTTATTATCAGTAAGCTCTTTCATATTTCTGTTTTTATATTGATTACATTCTCGTTGTTAATGGGATGCAGCTTGCCGCCGTTTAGGTGGCATAGGTGCTTGTTAGCAACTTATTTGGCTTTTACTTCATCCAACCATTTATTAATTAATTTGTCAGAAGGTGTCTTTTGCGTTCTATCAGTATATGCAATAAACTTCTCGACAAAAGGAACATAAAAAATCTCCCCATCCGGCGTTAAGTCTTTTCGGCGAAACTCTAACTTTATTATCCTGCCTTTGGTATCTACGGGACGTTCTCTCAAAAAGCCGTTTTCCCAACAGTAAGATAATAAGACTGCAATATCGTCATATAATCTTTCTATATGCTCCATGTAATTTCTATTTACAGTAAAAATATAAGAGAAATCATCCATTAGCTCCTGTTGTGCATATAGCTCCTTATAAGTTACTTCAAATAAGGCACAAAGCAAATCTTTATTTTCTGTATCTTCTACCAATATGAAATCTTTTTCTCCCGGAGAATTTCTATACGGACGACAAGTAATTGCGTTCGGCAATAGTTCTTTTCCTTTGTCCGTAAGCAAAAGATAACATTGGCTCTGATACAAAACACCTATTTTCTTACCACTCACACGGATGATATACTCTCCAAATATTGGTTCTGTAGAAACATTATCTACACTCCGTGTTTGTTTCTCGATGAAATCTGCATATTTTTTTGTTGTCATATCCTTTTCGCTTTATGGTTGCTAATGGTTTGGAAAGGAACACCGTTTAGGGGTTATCTTTCCTTGTTATATGTTAGTTTTTACTATGTTTGTTCTTCTAAGAACTCCTTTGCCCATTCTTGCACATCTTCTGATGTATTAAGGGTATTTACAACTTTTTCTAACAGTTCAATACCTCTTCTTTTTTGTTCTTCCTCAAAAGTGTTCATCAGTCTATTTAGTAACCACAAATTATATGCTGTCGGTTTGCGCTCTACTGATTTATACAATTCTTGTTCATATAAAGGATTGGTATAGTACCTCTCTATTATACGAACTAAATTTCCCGGATTACCAAAATCGAAGTCAGGATTATTCTCAAATACACGAAATAGAGGTTCTATGATGTTAATATCGTCTATATCTTTGCATAATTCCTCTATTTCCTGCAAGGTATTCAAATTGTCTATTTTGACATTACGCAATAGTATTGCTGTTTCTTTGCTCAATTCCATATTTTAATCATTTAATTCAATTACATATAATGGTTTGGCGGGGAACGGCGTTAGTCCGTTATCCCGGCTTGTTAAATGTTCTGTTCTATTATTTGATTAAACAACATTGCTGAATTTTCACTTAATCGTCGAATATGCCCTTGAAAACTCAATGATAATTTAGGTTTTAAGGGTTGTTCTTCACCTTTCTTTATTCCCAATTTTATTAATGCGAGTTTGTCTGTTGGCACTAAACGGTCTTTGATGGTAGTTCCGTTTATTCCAATAGCTACATTATCTGCACAAGTGCGTGGAATTTTATGTGTAATGGTATCTCGATGTTGATATGTATAACTATCCCACAAGCAATCTGTATGAATACCTATACTTTGGAGATATTCATCTGCGTTCATTATTCTCTCAACTGTCATTCTACCCATAATATATAATTTACCACTTTCAATCCTAACAGGAAAGATAACATCACCTACTTTAATTTTGCCTAATGATGGTTGAGAAGAATGTGGACCGCCATAAATGACGGATAAAATACTATTCTTATCATTATTTTGTATCTGTTTAGCCCAATCATTAGCCCATAAAGTTGTATAAAATTCCATATCTATATTGTTTAATCATGTAATTACATTTAATGGCAAGAAAGGAGCATCGTTAGATGCTATCTTTCGTTGTTAACATCTTAATTTATTTCTCATTCCAGTGTACCATATCATAAGGATAGTATTGCAGTCCTTTCAAGCTGCTATCGTCCAATCCTAAGACCTTAACCAATGCTCCGCTTTCAAAAGACCAGTAGCCGAAATAAGAATTTATATCTTTCTTATGCAGATTATACCACGCTTCGCTTGAATGTCCTTTATACCAATATTTAGTCAAATATTGTTTTAGGCATTTCACAGCTTCTTTTTTATCAGATTGTGCCATTGTTACAATGTTTTGGATATGCTGATACGGTGATTTCTGGATATAGCTATTCAATGATATGTTCCAGTCCGGTTTTCGATAATGTATCAGATAGCCTAATGAAAAATCTTTGCGTCCGTCTTTTTCTACCACTTGAACTAATTTATCGAAATAAACATCGTCTATATTGATAAGTATTCCGATAGAAAGCATTTGAAGTATTGGAACTACCGTTGTTATCCTGTTCCATGTTTCGGCAAATAAAGGAGCGATAACAATATACTGTTTATGCAATTCTTCTATTTCCACCCCCATAGAATAAGATGCAAGCATTATCCTCAATCTGTAATTTATATCAAGTAAATGTGTATTTGCAATAACTTCATCATTAGGCAATGAATACGCTTGTACACCGCCTTTCTCTTTTTCCCGGATATACTCAATGTCTGCTTCATCCTCTCTGATATATTCCGAATACTCTCGGATTACTTGGGTGAAGCTATCTATTGTTCCGTATTTATCTCTTACTGTCATATATGGTACACTTTTGATGTTAATGGTTTGGTGAGGAACAGCGTTTAGCTGTTGGCTCGACCTTGTTAGCAAAATATTATACCCATTCTAATATTGGGTTAGGTCTATGAACAAGATACTGTTTATTACCCGGAATTGAAAATGTTATTCCTGTAATGCGATTTCGTTCAAGTTCCTCTTTTAGTTTGTCAGATATATAAATCATCCATGAAAAGTAGGGTATTTGAAACAAATCCATTGAAAAATCAAAAGAACGATTAAAATATATCTTATCAACTTGTTCAAAATTCCAATACTCCTCAGATAAAGTAGATATTTGTTTCTGATTTTTTTCTCTTAGCTTTGCCGTTTCAGACAACTTACTTATCATTTCCGATATAGTTTTGTTATGTATAGGCAAGTTCTCTACATCTTTTCTATCTCTTACTAAGTGATATTCTCCTGCTTTTGTTTTTATCCGAATATTAGATTTTTCATAATCAATCATTCCTAATATATCATTTTGAATATAGGTAAAGTCATAATGTAGAGCATAATAGTTGGCATCTACTTTATTCCTTTTTTTAGGCATATAAACATCTACATTAAAAAAACGATGTTCGGGTAAAGAACAAAGTTCTATGATGTTTTTGACCTTTTCGGATATACACAAATGCTCTATCGGGCTGAAAATAAAATCATTCAGCCTATTAAATTCCACATCATCATAAATCCTAATTTCAAGATTTAAATCGGGAATTTGTTCAGGATACGCACCGTTTTCTTTGATATATTCTCTCAAAGAGAATTTCGGCTGCTTTTTCCAATAGTTCTTTGTAAACTCCGCAGAACTTGTGTCCTCTACTTCTAATACATGGTATTCTTTGTTCATAGACTTTCTGTTTTTGCTAATGGTTAGAAAGGAGCATCGTCAGATGCTATCTTTCGTTGTTAGATACTAAATTTATGGTTTCAAGGACATTGCCCGATACAATATTTTGAACACCACTGAATATATCACTGCCATAATAATAAACAAGATTATCATAATCAGCCCACACTTGTTCTCGTTCATCTAACCATACAGTCAAATAACCGGGATGAATGTCTGCTAAATAGATAACCTTATTGACCTTTAACTTCACAGCCACTTTCTGCATAGCTTCCGGGCTGTATTTCTTTATTTTCTTGACATCAAAATAAAGAATATTAGATTGGTTCAGCTCTAATTTCATGTTATAGAATAGAGCAATCTTGCTTATAATACCGTCATTCAAAGGATAATCAAACTTTGAATAGGATTGTTTCAACTTATCAGCGTAACAATCCGACATCATTTGAAAGTTAAATTCATCCCAATGGTTATGAACAAGTATTTCCTTTATTGCAGTAGGTATATTCATATCTAATTGTATCTAATGTATAGCAGGGAACGGTTTGCCGTTATCCTGCGCTGTTAGAAACTAAATTCTTTTTTTCCTTTTAAGTATATCCGATAACCATTCAGGAATGAATTTCTTAGCTCGTGGATATTTCTCAAAATCCTCACTGAAATCACTATCGAAGAAGGACTTTTGCAGAACTTTATCCCTCGTGTTATAAGCAAACTTTATATCCATTGTAATTTCTCTACCTATCGTTATTTTACATAGATAAAAAGCTCCCTCTTGCGAACATAAGGAATACATCAAATCTTTCAATTCTCCCACTTTTCGGGAAAGATACATTGAAATATTTATGTCAAGGTTAAATTTGACAAGTTCATTTCCTTTATAATAGAAAACTTGGGTATAAGAAGCAGTTCCAACATGATAAAAATAGAAATCACTTTTAGTCCAATGGGTAATATCCATTATTTTGACTAAAATTCCTTTGATGTCATTCATGCGGGAACGACATTCTGCATTTTCTTTCCAAATATTTGGTTGAGTACGATACTCCTTAATATTATTCCCCGAAAAGTATTTGGCAGATACTATTGAAGTGGTGGGAGGATATGGCAATTTATCGTTGAAAAAAGCTATTCTGATACAATCAGTCAGATACCAATTCCAAAATTCTTTATTACGGTCGTGATTGATTGCGTCTAAAGCGACAGCCCCACCGTTATAGGCTAAACTTGCAATAAAAGCAGTGTCCCATGTGTCAGGGTTCTGTAACGCTTCTTCATCCGAAACACATTCTTCCATACCCCCACTTGTAAGAACATCGTATGCGGCATGAACGGCAGTCATACCCGCAAACATTGCCATAATATTGTCCTCTTTGTTATAATCTTGAACGAACACTTCTAAATGTTCGGCATTACCTAACAACTCTTTTTCATTTATCTGCCCTAATAGAAATTTCTCCGACTGTTTTATCAATCCGATTATTTCAGTATCATTCTTGAAAAAATCATTCCATATCGGATATACTTTCAATGCGCATGAAATGCTTATTTTCCCAATGACGCATGGCTCATTGATTGTTTGCAGTATCTCACGTCTTATAGATAAAGGCAAATGTCCATTGATTGAATGATTTACTTCATTCAACCCCTTTCTTATCAATGAATTTATGGTTTCACTATATTTCATGCGCACTAATTGTTTCTAATGGTTTGACAAGGGGCTGCGTTCAGCAACTATCTTGGCTTATTAGCTGTATTCTAATTATCTTTTATTGAATTTAGAAGTTTACTTAATTCACTCTCATTATCCACAAATCCTGTTTCCATCAATGCTTTAATATATTCTTTTGTAAAAGAAGCAAATTTATCTTTGTATTTCAAACTGTAAAGGAGATTGGCAATATCGAATAACTCCCAATTATCTTTTGAGAACAAAGCATATTTATCTACCAATTTAATTATCTGCTCTTTAATTATTACCTCTTTATCTGATGATTGATTTAATGCCAAGATGATATTTTTTGCTAAGGCAGAAGATGAAACCCGTGTATTGAGCATAACAAAAAACAAATCATCTAATAAACGTATCTGTATTTTTTCGGGAATATACTCATACATCATTGCTTTTAGCGTAATATGCAAACCTTGTTCATCTTTACGGTTGCGCAAAGACTTCGATAAATCATTATAGATTTGCTCTTCATCACAAGCTAAAAATAAGGCGAGACTTTGCCTGTATTCGTTATAGGCAATATTGACCTGTTTCCATTCCTTTGAATATTTATCTTCCATATTACAATTCATTTTACAGCTAATGGTTTGAAAAGGAACGGCGTAAGGCGTTATCTTTTCTCGTTATTGATATATTAATATGTTACAAAGACATCTTTATTTTTGAGTATTTTGCCACTATTTCCGTCAATGACAAGCATTTTATCTTGCTTCTTTTTATCTGTATAGTGATATTCCCAAACTTTCTTGCCTTGCCATTTACCTCTATCCAAAATCCGTCTTGGATATTCCTTACTTGCCTTTCGCTTACTATATCTGTTACCGATATACATTGCTTGTTCACAACAAATTGAATATCCTTCTTCGTGATTTATGATTTCGGTTATATCTCCTTGTGAATTAAATTTGTACTCTCTGCCAATTGGCACACTGTTATAATCACTATCAGACATATATTCAAAGTTGCAATACAATAAATTCCTGTCATCATCGTAGGCATATACAGATTTAATGTGACGTTCCTTATCTGTAACTGTGCGTAGGTATTTTACACTTATTCCGTCCTCGAATTGCATTATTTCTTCAAAATACCTATCAGAACGACAAATAGTATCTTTATTTCCAACTGCGACATTATAAGTTGTGGCAAGACGTAAGTCACGTTGGCTTATTGTATCTACCAAATGGCACGATACCTCTTTTATCCCCTTGATTGTAGTGCAACTTGATAGAAGCAAGAACAGGGTAATATAAAATGCTGTATGTCTAAGTATTTGTAACATAATATGCAATTATCAATAATGGCTTGGTGAGGAACAGCATTTAGCTATTATCTCGACCTTGTTATGAACCTATTTTGTTAGAAAATCCGCAGGATGTTGTTTAATATATGTTCCTATCAGTGTATATAGTTGTTTGTCATTCTTCATCAAGGCATAATACTCATCATCGAAAGCATTGAATATTTTCTCCTTATAACTATAAGAGAAACTCTTCATTGTTCCATCCCAAATAGAATGTAGTTCATCACGATTGGCGGCATATTGCTTGTTGGCTCGTTTTACGACATTCGCAATCTGCATTGCACCGAGTTTGACAAAAGTGTTCTCTGCACGTTCCGCACGTTCACCATCGGAATTGTAGTAATATTGATTGAAACCGCCGTTGATTACTTCTGCATGAAGCTCCACCGTACACATTATGTTGTCAAACTCTTTGCTCTCCATGTCGGCAGCCAGTTCTCCGTCTATATATTTCCGACAAAGCCTGTGCGCTGGCAATCGCTCAATCAATTCCATTGTTATTCTCTCCGGTCGAGCAAGTCCCAATATTTTTCTTATCCAACTCATATTACTATTGTTTTATTGTTCATAATGTCTAAGCAGAGAATGCTGTTCAAGCGTTATCCTGCGTTGTTAGCAATTTAATTAATCGTTATTTCTTCAATCGAATAGGTTGTGTTTAATTGAACAAACAATAGCTCTTTATCAAATTTTATATCATAAATCAACATAAATCCACTTGGAAATATTTCGATACTTTTTAAAATCATATTCTTTCGGAAAGTATCACACTCCATTTTAAGCTCCTGTTCGCTTATATCTGATTGTTGGTATATATCACAAACTACTTGGTGAGATATATTATGGGCTAAAATCTCATAATTATTTTCATCAAAATAAGAAAGTATTTTTTTGAGTTGCTGTGCCAAGATATTGAAGTCTACCATTAAAGGTGCTTCTTTTTCAGTATCAAATTTCACTAAAATATTCTCATTTCTAAATTGAATATTTCCTTGTGCTATTGCATCATCCAGTTTGCCCAGCGTTGTGATTTCTATATCAACAACTGAACAGATATGTTCTAATGCACGTATAAAGTTTTCTTTTTCCATATTCTTAATTTGCTAATGTATAGCAGGGAACGGCTTGCCGTTATCCTGCGTTGTTAGTGATATTGTTACTTATATTCAATCTCCATATTACTATCTTTGTAATACTCGCTGTTAGCAAGCATAGTCCAAAAGTAAAAAGTCCCACAAAATAGAAAGACATAATGAAAATGCTTAAAATATAGCTTAATACTTCCCACAGAGTTATAGGTGCTGTACTTATCACATGAACTCCACGACAAGATAAAATGATAATTGGAACACTGCAACCAATAGTTAAGCCTGCATGAAACAAAAACGTAGTAAGCAACCCACACAATAAATACTTAACGTAAGAAAAAGGGTGTACCCAATGCCATGCAAACCAGCTTGCAAACAGCGCAGAACAGCCTACACATATATAAGAGCCTATAACTCCCAAAAGATGCTTATAAGTATCCATTGGAAATGCTGTATCCATAAATACCCATGCTGTCAGCATTGTTAAACTTATATATATAATTTTTGCTATATCCATATTTTACACAATTATCACTAATGGTTAGCAGGGAACGGCTTGCCCGTTATCCTGCGTTGTTAGCATCATATTTAACTATCAGCAGAAAGCGACATCTCCAGTTCCTACTTCGATAATATCATATTTGCCATTATCGACCTTTATCTTAATGCCACAACCATGTTCAACGTCAAATTCAACTCTGAACTCTACTCCAAACAGTTCATCTTCATTTTGTTCAAACAAGACGAAAATGTTTATCAATTCTATATCTTGTACGTGTGCATCAATCTTGTAAGTATCTTTAGCCCATGCTATAATAGAATTACAAGCTCTACTATACCATTGTGGCATATTGTTTACAAAAGATGCAATCTTTCCTTTATAATCTTCTGTCAGTTCTTCTTCTGATGCAGATAAACTATCTGATAAAGTGATACAAACCTCATCATCCAAGTCTTTCAAGAACACATACATTTCGAGGTCTTCATTAAAAATTATTTCTGTCGCTTTCATATCTTATTACTTTTTAGTTTGTTGATGCTAATGGCTAAGCAGGGAACGCTGTAAGCGTTATCCTGCATCGTTATGAACTCATTTAAAAGATATAAGCCTACTATCTTCATTGTCAGAAGAAAGCAGTTCTAATAATTGATTGAAGCTATTGCAGAGTAAGTCTGCTGAATCTTCAAATTCAGGTTCTAAGCCATAATAAATTTTACCATAGTTTTCTGTTGACAAATCAATACATAAATACTGATATTCTCCCTCGACTGCTATAGCAATGGGAATATGTATATTCCAAAAATTACAGATTTCATTACAGGCTTCTTCATCATCTCCAAGTGCTTCGAGACTCATCATTTCATATTCATTCCAACGGAATCCACTGTCACTTTCTCCGTTAAAATCTTCAATGGAATTAAACCAAGCGTTATCGTCTTTATTCGTGATAAGCTGAAATTCATTCAGGAATTTCAAATAATCTGTCGGCAGGTTATTGTATCGCTGCAAAAAGTCAGAAGATAATTCATTAGCTTCTGTTCTTTCTTGTACGACAAATCCTCTATTTCTCAATGCTTCAATCATATATTAGTTTTTAATTGTTCATAATGGCACGGAAATATGCACCGTTTAGGTGCTTAATTTTCATGTTCAAGACAGTTTTACCCGCCTTGCCTTGTTACATATTATATAGAACTTCAATTTTTAACTGTTGTTTCCGACAGAAAGAGGTGTGAAGTTCACGCTTACACCTTCCTTGTTTTATTACTGCTCTTATCTGTATTTCATTCATTTTTTGTTCTCCTTTCTTCTGTTTTATGGGATTTTTCTGTATTTGTTCACGGCAGGGCATAGCTATCCCATGTTGCTATCATGCCGCTTTTCGTCTGTGTATGTCGCAATGCTCCAATACAACCGTATATGTTGTGCCGCCACTTGCTACCGTTGTGTGACTGTAAACTCTCATTTGTCCGCAGCACTCGCAGAAATACGGGTTTTCATACTCGCTTTCTTCCTGCTGCAATTTGGTTTCCTCAATCTCGCTTTTATCCTGTCCGAAGTATTCTTCCGGCAAATTACCTTTGTTGGAGTAGAAGCCGTAATACCTCACGATGCGGAAGTAACGCAGGGGAACGTGTTGCAACAATCGGGGGAAGAACTCACGATAGTGCAATGTCAGTTCCTTTTCTACCGGATTTCTTCTGTCGGGCGAGTTCAGGTAGTCACGATAGCGGAATGAAATGTTTTCACCATCCATTGCCGTAATCTTATACTCACTCAAACACGCTCTTTTGGAATATCTGCCTACATATTGTATCACCTGCTCCGGCATTTGTATCGGCGGCTCCAAATGCACAATCCAATCCTTTTTGTTCGCCACCTTTTTGATGAAGCCCATAAACTCCATGCGGTCACGAAAATCATGTTCCAGTCTGCCCGCATCGAACAATTCTATCAACGCATTTTCAAACTTGTAGCGGAACACCTTACAGATAGAGGGGATATGTACATAGTCACGTTCGGGAATGACAATCTTTCCGTTGCTGTCAATACCGCCCCACGACATAATCATGTGCGTGTGTACATGAAACTGCTTCGTTTCCCCGTAGGTATGTAACACGGCAATCACTCCGGTTTTCAAGCCGAACTTGTGCTGCATCCAGTCCTTAATGGTTTCAGCCGATGTGCGCATCAAGATATTCAATATTTCTTTCTTGTTGTGCTTCACCAAATCCAGTAATATATGCGGCAAGGTCATAACCACATGGCGGTGTGGCACTCGCAGCAACTTGTCTTTCATGCGTCCCGCCCATTTCAGCGTATCACGCCAACCGCATGACGGGCAGAAACGGTTCTTGCAGCTATGGTAGATTTCCCGTACTTCGCCACATTCGGGACAAGCATATGTATCTATGCCTAAAGCTGCTGTACGGCATACACGGATAGCGTTCACCGCCTTATACTGTTCGGGGGTGATATACTCCGCCGGGTGCTGTGCATACTCGTCCCACCACCGATTGAAGAAGTCGGATAAACGGTGCTTTTTCGCTTGGCAACCGTCTGTGTATATGTCGTTTAACAAATCTATCATACTCGTGTCGTTATTTCCGTTGTTTTTGCTAATTCGCTGTAAACTGCTGATTCATAGCTGTTTTAATTGTCTTGAATGTATTCAATAACCACACCTATGGTGTAGTTCCTATTTACTAATAAATTATACCTAATCATCATCTAAATAGTCCAGTGGATTAGGTATTTTGGCTTTGTGAGCATTTGATACGTGCAAATAAATAGCAGTCGTTTTTATATCATTATGCCCCATAAGTTCCTGAATAGTTCTAAGGTCAGTCCCTTGTTCCAGCAGGTGAGTAGCGAAAGTGTGACGGAGCATGTGCAGGTGTACCCGGTGCTTTATTCCGGCTTTTTGGGCTGCTTCTTTCAGTATTTTCACCAATGCACTGGGTGAATATTGTTCACCTGCCTGTTCGCCCTCAAAGAGCCATTTTTGCGGTCTGTATTCTTTGTAATAAACCCTTAGTTCGTTGAGTGCCTTTTCTGATAACAAGGAATATCTACATTTCTTTCCTTTGCCAGTTACCCTTATCAGCATCCGTTCACTGATAATATCTTTAGGGGTCAGGTTCAGAAGTTCACTTCGCCGCAATCCGGCAGAATATATCAATGAAATCATGCACCGATGTTTCCGGTTAGGTATCTGTGCAAAGATATTTTTCATTTCTTCCCGGCTTAACACTTCGGGCAAAGCCTTGTATTCTTTGGCACGGACTATCCCGCCATAGTATTGTCGTTTACCTTTTCGGACTTTCTCATAGTAGAACTTGATTGCATTGATACGCATATTCTGCTGGGTGGCAGATATATGTCGTTCCTTTACCATATAGAGCATATAATTATTAATATCCTCGACCGTCAGCAGGTCAAGTTCATGCCCTTTGTGGTATTCCATGAAGTCGCTGAAATAGATTTTATAGGCTTTTATGGTGGAAAGGCTGTATCGCTTTTGCTCCAACAGTTCCAAATAGCCTTTCGGTAACAGATATTCCCGCTTAGGTTTGGGATGCCGTACATATACACGGCTGTAATCAATGTAGGCGTGGGGGGAATAGCGGTCATAAAATGCAGGAAGCCGGAAAGCGGATGCCTGTATATAGGCACTTCCGTTTCCGGCTATTTTAATTCCACTATCTTCGGAAAGCAGCAAGGCAATAGCCTGATTATTTCCATAATCAATCCGTATATAGTCCTGACCGTCTATATTCTGCTTTGTCAGTACGATACTTCCCCGTTGTTTGTCTGCTTCCATATAGAACTGGTTTATAACGTTACAACTATCACTAATTAAATGATATTGCCAAAGTTATAAAACTATTCCGAAGAAAGTAAACGAACGTTTTCTTTTTATCTTTTTTTTGCAGAGAAAGTCAGATTTGCAAGGAATATGTGCCGGGTGGCACTGCCTAACATTTCAGTAAGGAGTAAACGGCATGCAGATGTTTGGCAAGTCGCCCGGTGTCCAATCCGCCGAGAAAGGACATTTCAAAAGACAACCCCATGTAAACCTGCCGGAACATGACTACCGCATCTTCTACATCCACATCCTTTCTCAACTCTCCGTTGTCTATCGCACGTTGTATAGCAGTACGCCAATAAGCGTAATCACCATCTGCAAGGTTACGGAGCTTCTCTTTTGCGTCAGGGTCGTATTGGAGCAGTTGAAACAGGAAATGAAAATATTGGGCGTGATATGTGAATTTTCCTTGCTCCAACTTGTCTTTATCCGCACCTATCAGATTGCCCAGCATATCCATTGTCCGTTGCACGCCACGTACATATTCGTCTATAAATTCGGCAAACGTGCCGTTCGTTTCAGTAAATTTGTTTCGTGGGTTTTGCGCACTGAACCAAAACTTATCCACTACGGCAATGAATAGTTCCTGTTTGTTCTTGTAGTATTTGAATATTCCGGCTTTCGACATTCCGAGCATCTTTCCAAGTTCCGCAAAACTGGCTTTCTCATAGTTTACGGACATAAACAGCTTGAACGCAGCTATCAGCAATTCATCACGGGTAATTTTCATTGTATGGTAGTCTTTTATATTTTCCAATCCCGAAAATAACATTTTATTCCCATACAAGACACATTACAGGTAATAGATTAACAAAAATAAATCAGCGAACGCCTAAGTAAATCGGAACGAAATTGGTTTAGGACAAGATAAATTGACTTGTCCTAAAATAGCTTTACACAGTAATAACTATAAAAAGTGTACAAGTTATGATTAGACGAGAAAGGAAATTCTATTCAGAAGAATTCCGTGAGCGTGTTTTGACTGCTTACTACAACAGTAATGAATCAGTCGACATGATAGCCCGACGCTTTCAGGTAAAGAGAGATACGGTCAGTAGTTGGGTTCATCGTAAAAGAGTTGCTTCCAATCCCAAAGAAAGTAGTAAATTCGTGGTATCAAGTATAATACCTATGAAAGAAGAAAAGCTACCTATTGAAGCAATGGAAGAACGTATCCGTGAACTAGAGCAACAACTGGCGAAAGAAAAAATGCGTTCCACTTGTTTAGATACTATGATTGATATTGCGGAACGTGAGCTAAAGGTTGATATAAGAAAAAAATCTGGTGCCAAACAGTCCAAGAAGTAAGGCAAAAGCATCCATCATATAAGATAGATGTTTTATGCCGGCTGTTTGGCAAAACCCGTCAGGCTTACTATGAAAAGTCTCATTATGTTGCCAATAAGAATGTGGAAGAAGATGTAATCTTGTCTCTGGTACACAATGCTCGAAAAGATTTTCCACGTATGGGTGCGAAGAAGTTATTAATCTATCTTCAACCTACATTCCAAGTGATGGGTATACACATAGGTCGAGATGCTTTCATTGAATTACTGTATCGTAATTATTTATTGGTCAGAAGGGTGAGAAATAAGAGGAAAACGACTTTTTCCAATCATTGGATGCGTAAATACCCCAATTTGATAAGGGATTATATACCAACGGCTCCCAATCAATTATGGGTAAGCGACATTACTTATATTGAGATGGCAGGGCGTTTTGCTTATCTAGCACTTGTAACAGATGCCTATTCTCATAAGATCGTTGGTTGGGAGCTTGCTCCATCACTTCGTGCTTGCAATGCTCTTGCTGCCTTGAAAATGGCTTTAAATAGTTTACCGGAAGGATATTCCGGGCTTATTCATCATTCAGACAGAGGAAGCCAATATTGCAGCGCCAGTTATGTTAATTTGCTAACGCAGCATAAGGTACAAATTAGCATGACGGAAAGTGGCGATCCACTTGAAAATGCAATAGCAGAAAGAATAAATGGCATTCTGAAAACAGAATGGATATACGATGTTAAGCTAAAATCATGGCAGGAAACTATTAACTTCATTAGTCGAATTATTGATTTATATAATAATCAAAGACCACATCAGAGTATCAGTTATATGGTTCCTGCCTTGGTTCATCAAGCAAATATTAAAACAGAACGTAGATGGAAGAATTATTATCGAAAGAAGAATGTACTTAATGAAGAAGTTCCTATCTTTGATCCGAAGTGTAAAGGCATAGCAGGACTTAAACACTCAATTCCTGATAATGTCAAGCTCATATAGGACAAAGTAATATAATCTGTAAAGTTTTTCTAGGACAAGATAAATTTTAGGTGCAAGGTGCAAGCATATATTTATATATATAGCTTGCACCTTGCACCTAAGTTGAAATATTAATAATCAAAGACTTGCATAATTCAAAACGAATGTGTACTTTTGAACCCAAGATACATGGAGACAGACATCCGCCAAAAGCGGACAGAAACATATAAAAAAGTCAGTGTCCAAATCGTACCCCCTCAAAGGGATAACGATAGTTAAAATATTGATATTTAGGACAGTGAACCGCATGGGTTAAAGACCCAGGCGGATCACTGAAAAGCTGGACAAAACCAGACAACGAAAAGACAACTCCTACAATATCAATATATTGTAGGAGTTGCCTTTTGTATAGTGTCCGTGACCTAAGATCTAAAAAGGCCACAAAAAGACACACTTTCGTGACCAATTCGTGACCTAAAACCAACACAAAAGAGTAACCATTATATCCAATAATAAAATTAAGCCTCACCAGATGGGAACGATTACTTCAGCTTCAAAGAGTATCAGAAAGTATAATATACTCCCATTCTAGCCCTCCAGCATGCTTATGTTTAGGATCATTTTTACAACACAAACAAATTGCCGAGTTACTTATATTATATTTTTCAGCAGCTTCTCTAAATGTATTAAAAATCTCTCCTGTAGTGATACATCTTATTTTCCTGCTTCTTTGTCGTATCGTATTCTTCAATTTGCAACTTTTACAGCCACTTCCCCGCAATAAATTTCCCGGATATGCCTGCCAAGTCTTACCACATGCACTACATTGTACCATTATAGGTTTATGCCTACTTACATAGGTTCCTATAATTTTAATTGTAGGTAACAGCTTTGCGATTTCCTTAACAAAATCATCATGGGTCCTCCGTGCTTTATTGACACATTTCGGACAGCCGGTTCTATTATGTTTCGCTACAAGATGATAGGGTTGGGTAGACCATATATAGCCACATACTTTACATTTTATTCTTATAGAAGTGTCAATATTGATATATTCTGCCAGAGGGATAATATCGGGCTGTAATGAACTTAATCTTTCAACAAAGTCATTATGTGTCATTTTTAAAGTACCAGCACATTTAGGACATCCCGAACCTAAACGTAAAGAAGACGGTCTCACATGCCATTCATGATTACAGACTTTACATTGCGCTTTAATTCTATTATTAGCTCCTACAAAATCACCAATAATTTTAATTTTATCATTTATTTTAGACAGTTCTTCTCTAAATTCCTCAGTGCTCATTCGCCTTGAATCAATTTGAGCATTCTTCTTAATTTTTTCCCACTCACTTGTACCAAGCTCCGAATATAAGCCGAATTCGGAGAGGACCTTTTTTGTTATTTCAATCAGTTTATCTATATTCCGGCGAGAGACAAGATCGCAAGGTGTCACTAGACAATTATCAAAAGGAACTGTTGCATCATCATAGTGGTCGTATATAGTTATGAGTTTGATGCCTTTATCTTTGCACAATAGATGCTTTTCCCAGTCTTTCGCTACCATATTTTTATGCCAGTGCCACGAACCGGGCTCTACGGCTACCTTTAAATCAGGCACATATATGTCTAATTCAACTCCTATCACCGTTTTCTCTCTTGACATGACTTTAGATTCGCCCAGAATATGAGCAAATGAGTGATATATGAATTGTTCTAAAAAGGAAGTGCAGGATCTGTGACAGTTAGGACAGCCACGTTGGTTCAGAACATCATGAGGTCTTATTTGATACTCATATCCGCAGGCATTACAATGAAGCGACATAAGTGTATGACTATTTATATACGTTGCGCCTTCGCTGACAACAAGATTCGGGTCGATTTTATGGAGACGTTCCAAAAATATCTCCATCGTCAAGCGCTGAGACGCTCCTTTCTGGGATCGTCCACATTCCGGACATCCCCTGCCACTAAGAATATGTGCAGGAGTGATATCACACTCATGTCCACATTTCAAGAATCTGAATTTAGTTTTTTCAAGTGCCTTCGCATATCGACCAATTATGATAACGTCATCTCTCTGGGATTTTAAGTCTTTCACAAACTCTGCATGAGATTTCAGTTTGACTCCGGCACACTTGGGACAGCCATGACCGTGCAATAGACTTCCTGCCCTTGGCGACCATTCACAACCACATTTGTCGCATCTTACAGCAATTTTAGAGTTGTAATCCTTGTATATTCCCAAGACAGTAACTTTTAAATTCTGTGCTTTCAATTCATGACAGAAGTCTATATGAGTTTTTTTCTTTGCCATACGACTAAAACCAATCAAGTTATAAACTAAATGATATTCATCAAGCCGGTAATTATCTCAACCTGAATTTTACCATCTTTCTTGCAGCACATTTCTCAGTCAATTCTTCTATAGTCTGAGTTGCATATTGTTCTGATAGCCCTATTTCAGCTGCCAACATAACGACGTCAGTAAGTGCAAGTTCTCCTTTTCCATTAATAGTCGTGGTATGGTAACCATTAAAACCGTTACTTGGCAAAAGGTCATAAGCCGGCGAAAGTTTCCATGATCCGTTAACCCATTGGAAAAATAAGTTTTTGACATAATCATCCCTATTTGAAATCAATACATTGAAGTGATAATATATTATCATTTATTTCATTTTTCCCAAAATCTTAGGAAACTGCCAAAAGAACAACAGCGTACAGCAAATTGCAGCCGTAACATCAGATATAGCCTCAGCCGCATATACTCCGGTCACTCCCATATAATGCGGCAGTATCAGTGCTAACGGAATCAACAGAATGGCCTTGCGGAGCAAAGCGATAAAGATGGATATCTTAGCCTGCCCCAATGCAACAAACATATTCTGACAGGCACGTTGCAAACCGAATATGGTCATACCACCCAGAAAGACAGGCATAGTCCAACGAACCGTTTCTATCAACCTTTCATCACTTGTAAAAGCAGATGCAACCGTTGAAGGGAACAGGATCATAAGCAGCATCAGAATCAGATTAAAAGAGAACATCGTGATCAGTGCAATACGGAAACAGTCCTTCACACGCTGCTTATCACCATGGCCATAATTGTAACTTACAATCGGAATAAAGCCTTGCGCAAACCCCGTCAGCGGCACACTGGCAAACTGCATCGAAGTCTGTAATATCGTCAACGCACTGACGTAAATATCTCCAAAATCTTTCAAGCTACTATTCAGCACAAAGCCCACCAAACTCTCTGTACTGGCCATAATGAACGGAGATACTCCCAGCCCCAGCATCGCAATAACAATCCCCCGGTTTAACTTCATATAGCGCCTCTCCAAAGGCAGAGAAGCCTTCCGGGAGAACAGGAAAGACAGTACCCATGCGGCACTGCAAGCCTGAGAAATCACCGTAGCCAAAGCAGCACCTTTCACCCCCATATCAAACCAGAAGATAAATATAGGATCAAGAATGATATTTAATAAAGCTCCGATTAAGACAGAGCACATGGCAATGGCAGGACGCCCCTGCGCATTGATAAAGGAATTGAGTCCGGTGGAAATCTCTACAAAAACAGTTCCCAGCAAATAAATGGAAAGGTAATCGACCGCATAGCCCAATGTATGTTCCGAAGCGCCTGTAAAGAGCAGAATAGGCTCCATGAAGGTATAGGCAATGAAGGAAGTAATTAAAGTAAATAGAATCAGCAAGGTAAAACCATTCCCCAATATCTTTCCGGCACGCTGGCGGTCACCTTGCCCGAGGGCTATGGCAGCCAGTGGCGCACCACCTCCACCTACAATTGCTGAAAAAGAAGAAATCAATACCACGAGAGAAATTGTTACCCCTACGCCTGCCAATGCATCCGTCCCAATACCCGGTATATGTCCGATATAGATACGGTCGACAATGCTATAAAGCAAATTGACGAATTGTGCTGCTACTGCCGGAAGCGCCATTTTGAAAACCAGTGGTAACATACGCTCGGTTCCCAGACGTTCTTCATATTTATTGATCATCGTGATTCTTCTTTTCTAAAAACAAGTGCAAAGGTATGAGAATTTCCACTCGCCCCAAAGGTAATGCGTGCGGCTTTTCCAAGAAACGGAAATAAATCATTTCCGTGTTTATTATTCATAAATCAAATATTCCCAGTCGAACAGTTTTCATGCTCTCATGTTCTTGTATAATATAAAAGCATAACAATGAATATAGATTCTCTTTTTGATCTAAGCGGAAAAGTAGCCATAGTGACCGGTGGTGGAGATGGCATTGGAAAAGGAAGTTGCGAAACACTCGCGCACTTCGGAGCTTCCATAGTGGTAAGTGATCTGGTACTTGAAAAAGCCCAGGCTGTTGCAAATGAAATCGTTAAGAATGGAGGTAAAGCGATTGCTGTAGCCTGCAATGTGCTTAATGACGCAGACTTAGTAAACCTGGTTGATAAAGCTGTCGCAGAGTATGAAACGGTCAATATCCTGGTCAACAATGCCGGTGGAGGAGGTGGCGGACGGGAGAATCCCTTCCAGATAGACATTGCTTACTTCAAGAGGGTATTCAACCTCAATCTATTCAGTGCATGGCGTTTATGCCAGCTTGTTGTACCTCACATGGCTGAATCGGGTTATGGAAGCATCATCAATATCACATCGATGGGCAGTATTAATAAAAGTCCGAATATGAGTGCTTATGCCTCTTCCAAAGCAGCCCTGAACCACATGGCAGGTAATCTTGCATTCGACTTCGGTCCGATGGGAATACGTATCAACAACGTAGGTCCCGGAGCTACCAGAACCCACGCCTTATCTACAGTGCTGACTCCCGAAATAGAAGCAAAGATGCTGGAACATACTCCCATAAAACGTCTGGGCGAGGTGAGTGACATTACCGGAGCAGTACTCTATTTTGCCGCACCCGTCTCGCAATGGGTTAGCGGACAAACGCTGTTTGTAAACGGAGGGGGTATTCAGACACTCGATTGATATTTACAGATAATTCAAATCATAATTGGACATATAAAACAATGCAGCTATTCTACTAAAAGAATACTGCACTGCCTAAATAGAAATTAGCGATCCGATTTAAGTTTCTTCACCTCCTCCACGAGTTTTGAAAAGGATCTATCCCTTTTACGCTTTTCATGTTCAGAAGTGGAGAAATGCCACACTTCCCGTCGAAGTTTCTGATAACTCTCATAAACCTTACGGTCCAATATACCACTACTTACCGCTTCTAAAACGGCACATCCGGGTTCGCTGATGTGCTTGCAATCCTTGAAACGACACGATACAGCATAATCGGAAATCTCCAACACCTCTGCAAGAGAATCGGTATCATCAATGGCCAAACCAAATTCCCGGACACCCGGAGTATCGATTAATACCCCTGAACCGTCCATCAATACCATCTCCCGACGAGTGGAAGTATGTCTTCCTTTTCCCGTGGACAGGCTGATATCAGACGTTAACAATACCGATTTCCCACAAAGCGCATTCACCAGAGAACTTTTCCCTACGCCAGAAGAGCCGACAAACACAACCGTTTCGCCTGCCGATATAGACTCCCGCAATTGGAAAATCGTCTGAGGTTGATGAATACTTGTAAAAAACACCGGTATCTGACGGGCAATGTGCCTGATCTGTTCTTCGACTTTCTGCCTATCAAACCCTAAATCAGCCTTGTTAAATACCAATACAGGATTGATATTCTCTTCCTGCATCTGAACCATGAAACGCTCGGCTCTGCGAACATTGAAATTATCATCAAGACTTTGCACGATAAATGCCTTGTCGACATACGAGGCAATGGCCTGTTTATCGGCAACCGTTCCGTTTTTCTTGCGATATAGCGTCCGTTCACGAGGCAGCATATCCACTATAATCCCTTTATGTTCGTCGAATGGTTGAAAAAGTACCCAATCACCGGTACAAGGGAGTTCAAAGTCTGATTTTCCATACATCATATTCCCCGTCAGTTCACACTGAAACAGACCGTTTTCTGAAACAACCTCGTAGCATGTACGGTGTACGAATGAATCATAGCTCTATCTTTTTTGCGATGAAAAATGTATAACCGTAGAATGCTTTATACTTGCTGTACAGTTCTTCTTCATCAAACTGAAGCGAACTGAATTCTTCAGCAATCTTATTTCCCGCATATTTATGAAGGAAGATTTTCTGAGCTTCAATCTTTGCAGCAAAGTAATGCTCTGTCCAGCAATTCTCCGGCAAAATAAATGTAGCGACGGGAAGATAACCAGCTTTGTGTATCTTGGCTATCTGATTGGGAATCGTATCTATTTCAGGATACGCATTCACCCAGAAGTCATTGATTTCCGCAGGACGTTCGTCAGTAAACCACGAACTTTCAGAAACGGCAATATATCCTCCCGGCTTCAAATACTTACGCCACTCATTCAATCCCCGTTCAAAACCAATATTATAAATGGCTCCTTCCGACCAAATCAGGTCTAATTCCTCATTCTGAAAAGGAAGGTTATCCATAGAACCGACAATGCCTTTCACTCTGTCCTGCAAACCTGATTGCTTTGCATTGTGATTGAAGATATCAATAAAGTCGGGAAAAAGGTCAAGTCCGGTAATCTGTCCGGTAATATGCCCGGCCAATACCATTGTCTGTCCTCCTGTTCCGCAACCGATGTCGGCGATAAGGGACTTGTCGGTAAGGCTATCTATAAAGCTCAGCGCTTTCAGTGTTACGTCAGGACTTCCGGGCCCTTGGCGTTCCATATTGGAGAAGAAGTCACAGATTAATTGAAGTTCGAAATCGTGAATTGTTTTATTTTCGTTACTCATTTTCTTAATGTATTTTGCATACACGGAAAGCATAACAATGCCTTCATCATTGTACGCAGATTAAACTTGAATTATAATAATAGAAAACTACTCTCGAAAGGAGTTATCCGAGAGTAAACGAAAGGACAATCTGTATCAAAAACACAGATTGTTTATTAAACCAAATCCGATTTGAATGTCTTTGTCATGGTGCAAAGATAAATAATATTTTGATTTACAACAAATTTCGTGTATTCTTTTCACCCCTTCTTCACATAAACCCTGTGTGCTCCACGTCCGGCAGTATCAATGCCGGAATCCGGGAGGGCCGCCCATTCTTTCAGTTCATTCGTAGCAGTGGTGCGCAACAACCCGGTCAATTGCTGATATTCGCTGACAGTAAGAAAAGAATGTGACTCCAGATACTTTACCGCCAGTGCCAAACGCTGCTCCGGAGCATACTTTTGCGAAGAACGACGGGTTTTCCAAGGCGCCCGCTCCAACAGGCAGCGACCGTTGATGCGATACACCAAACTCATATCTACACGGAAATTGACTTTGCCTACCACGATGCTCTGTGCATTGCGATGCTTCGCTTTTTCTCCCGCTTCTTCCCGCTCCTTGCCTGTGCGCAGCATCAAAGCCGGAGTGAAAGTTCCGATGTCATCCAGTTTAACGGAGCGTCCCTCTGCCATCTGATGCGACATTTCGATGGCAAGTTGCTTCACAATTCCTATTATATCACCCACATTGAAGCCGCTGCTTTCCGACAGGTTGCGTGCCAGTTGTTCTGTTGAAACCTGGTCTATCATTGCAAAGCGTGGATAGAGAACGCGCTCGCCCGTCTTGTGAATGTCGGGCATTTCTTCCATTACATAGTATGCCATATCTTTTGTTTATCAGACATTAATGAAAAAGTTGTTCGCCATTAAAAGAAAAGCTGCTTTACATTGGGAGAAAAGTTGCTTTACTTATACTGCAAACTTTAGTCAGAAGTTACGGTTTTATAATCAGAACTTTCGGTTATACAATCAGAAGGTATGGTTTTACAATCAGAAGTTTCGGTTATAGTTTTCTCTACGGCAAAGGTAACTTTTACTTTAATGTAAAGCAAGTTTTTGACAGGGATAAAGGAAGTTTTTAGCGAACCTGCCATGCAAGCGGCATTTGACGGATATATAATGAATTCGGCCGATGAAGTTGAAGGAATGATTGAAAAGATAGCAATTTCGGACAACTTTTTATAAAAAAATCATAGGGCATGAATATGCTTATACATTTCTCCCCTATAGCTTTTCACAGTATAGGGGGCCCTATTGTTTTAAGTTCGTCGTAGTCAAGACTCATTTCGTCATAAGCAACATGAAGTTTGTCTAATAACTCTTTATTGAAGGATATTTCGATTTACCTTTACCTCCGTAACCAGGTACTTTCAGACAAATTAAGTAGACTAAATTAAACTAAGTGATAGTATTTTTATTTTCCGAACCTCCATCACCAAGGAGTAAGACATAACAAGAATTGGGATACTGTTTACACAATATCCTCAGATTCATAAACGGAATGTAGACTTTGAAGATTGGGAAAAGGTATTAAGGATAGAATGCCAGGGAATCACTCCGGCTGATGTTTCGGATATGCTACAGACCATCAATATTCACGCAACAGAGTTAGAGTGAAATTGATAAGAATGGTATCATAGGTGTCGGATATAATCACAAAATATTCCCTAATCATTCATTATGGAAAAAGGAGAGTTCTACCAGATTACAACAATTATATGTAAGATGCCAGTTCGGGGTTCAATACATAGTTCTGATAGATCACGGCACTTCATTTCCGCTCCATTAAAATCTATGTTCGTTCTTTGAAACATTTGAAATATAACCAGTTAAAATTCAGACATACAGCTAGGCAAGGAAAGAAAAAGCAAAAATTAAGAGATCTGTAATAATAATATATAAAGAAAAGATTTACCTTTGCTCCCCCTAAAAAAGAAAGCCAAAACTAAGAAATAATTTAGTGTTTATGAATACAAAAGTCAAAGGATATATATTGGGAGCCGTTGCTGCCGCCACTTATGGTATGAATCCCCTCTTTACCCTTCCGCTATATAGGGAAGGTATGAATCCGGATTCCGTTCTTTTCTTCAGATATCTGTTCGCCATTCCCATCTTGGGGATTATGCTCAAAGCGAGAGGCAGAAGTTTTAGTCTGAAACGGAAAGAAATATTGCCATTAGTCATACTGGGATGGTTGGTCGCCATATCTTCTCTTACCCTATTTCAAAGCTATAACTATATGGAAGCCGGTATTGCCTCAACGATACTGTTTGTCTATCCGATTTTGGTAGCACTGATTATGGCTGTCGCCTTCAAAGAGAAAGTCACATTACAAACAGTCCTATGTATCTTTCTGGCTTTAAGCGGTATAGGGTTACTTTATAAAGGAGGTGACGGTACAACCCTCAGTCTGGTTGGCGTTGGGTTAGTCATGGCATCAGCCCTCTCCTACGCTATCTATATTGTGGGGGTAAACCGGCCGATATTAAAAGACGTGGCAACACTTAAAGTCACTTTTTATGTATTGCTTTTCGGCCTGTCGCTCTTTTTAGTCCGTGTAGATTTCGGGCAAAGCCTGCACGTTGTCGATAAATGGTATTTATGGGGGAATCTGATTGCATTAGCTATCTTCCCTACAGCTATATCCTTTCTCTGTACGACGCAAGCCGTGCAATACATAGGTTCTACTCCTACGGCTATCCTTGGAGCTTTGGAACCTGTCACGGCTGTATTCTTCGGAGTAACGATCTTCGGGGAAAGCCTGACACCGAGATTGTGTTGCGGAATTGTATTGATCATCATGGCTGTGACGTTTATTATAGCCGGAAGCAATATTACGACGCATTTGGTACGGTTCAGGAAGTTGTTTCCACGATTACCGCTGAAGCACCCCAAAAAATAGACAAAACAAGCTATCTGTTAGAATATCCCTCCAAATCTACATTTTGACCATAGATTTAGGGGATTTACGAAAAAAGAACTATATTTGTTCCGAATTCTTAAAGCAGATATTTTGGGCACAATTCTTAAATTTGTTATTGCTTAATATTAGCCTCACAAACC
>ENA-UOOA01000551-UOOA01000551.1-human-gut-metagenome-genome-assembly--contig:-P61old-NODE-551-length-75457-cov-7.369035_pt1 | contig 75457 bp, 83 predicted proteins | sample MGYA00242467_ERZ724014 | MGnify/ENA metagenome assembly ERZ724014 | reverse complement strand
GGCTTGAACGCCTCAGCCGAATGGCAGGAAATCTCGACTGTCGTATCCAGTTTCCTCTACAAGGATTCAACTCGGCTCTAAAGCCTTTTGAACCATTTCTAGTTTTGTTTGGTGTTATATCCGAATCCACCAAGTACTGCAAGTACTATTGTGATCAACGTGCCAATTAGCTACATTGCTATATCCTTTTATTATTGCTTTTGTATGCTTCTGCTTACTAGAGCTGAGTGCGTTAGTTGTTTTGTTTTTTCGACGTCTGCAGTAGATTGGTCATGTAACAACAAGGAGTACCAAGGCGCACTAAGGTGTACATATGGCGGGGTGGTGGCAACGGTTGCCGACAAGCCTCATAAGCTTGGATATGCAGGTTCGAATCCTGTCCCCGCAACCAATATTATGCTCCCATAGTTTAATGGCAGAACAGCGGACTCTAAATCCGCCAGATCTTGAGTTCGAATCTCAGTGGGAGCGCCAGTTAATTCCAAGGGGCCTAGACCGGCCAGTCGACAAGAGTACTGAACTCCTGCAGCACTCTGGCCCCTTTTATACTTCACAGGAGAGACACCAACAGGAACAGCATGCACAAACACACAGGCATAGATAAGATCTTCCGCAGGAACGGCATCAAAGTGCCAGGTACAGACAAGTACGAAATAGGCACAGCCAAGCTGCCTAAGCATGTTCTGCCTTGTCCTTTCTGCGGCAGTATTCCTGAAGTGCACATTTACGAGAACGGAAAAGGCGCTGAAGTGAAATGCAACACGCCGGACTGCGCTCTGTGGCACACATCATGCGACCTTGCTGACTGGAACAAACGATCAGTGTCAGGCAAAGTGCGCCAGCTGCTGTTCAACATAGACAGTCTGTATGTATCCAGTGACTTCCACAAGAAGCAGCTGTATGTGTGCAGAGGATGCGGTGCAGCTCACTACCACATGAACAAAATCAGGCACAGCAAAAGATGCTGTGTAAAAGAGCTGCTTGGGGATGCATCCTGACTACTTTTAGTACGTACCCAAGAAGGGTAACGGTTATGTGTATCACATAACAAGCGGACAGAAGCACTACATAGGCATATCCACTACGCCGTTCTCAAAACGCTGGTAGCGACATAAGGCTCCCTGGTCAGGCTGTACAAAGCTGGTCAGGGAGCTTAAACGTCTCAGAGCTACAGGTAACTGGAATCAGCTCTCAGTCTAGGTACTCCAATAGGCGCCTAACAAGCAGCTGGACAGACTGGAAAAGCGCTACATAAAGAAGTACGGCTCTTTCAATTCACTGTACGGCATGAATTCTACTCCAGGTGGCAGATAGGTCACACCGGATTCGATGCACAGAAAAGCCAAAAAGAAAGCCACCAGAAGGAAGCTTCGCAGACTGTTCAAACCTGTCACGTGGAGCCAGGTAACATTGACTGCAGATAACGAATAGCTGTGCTGACAGTCTGTGCGTTTACCTTCCTGTTCCAGAACTACTTTCCGTACATAATAGGTGCACAGCACTTCTTCACATAACACATCTGGCATCTGCCGCCGATCATACTGCTCTTACTGACACTCTGCTTACATATACAGCACTTTACAAGCTACTGCTGTTTCTTCTGTATAAGAGCATCCAGGTATTTGTCGATCTACAACACAGTGCTGTCGTCATAATAGAACACAGGACGCACTGTAGCAGTACGTTCAACCTACACAGGCTGAAGCTGCAGCGCTTTCAATATACGCCGAAGCTTTCCTTTTGTGACGTTATAGTGGTTAGCCAGCTAGGTTCTTGTGTACCGCATTTATCACATGAAGAAAAACATATGGATCATAAGCCCGATGAGGAGAATTATCTGGATTGTACCGATCATACACTGTAATTTACCTGTTACTGCAACAAGCAGAATTGATTTCTGTATGACCTAAAACTGTGAGTACTGTAGAGCCTGCTACAAAGCCTGAAGCTTCTCTTCAGAGCACTACTGGGTGCAAGTTTCACAAGCTTCATCGCAGGTTTCAACCGACTTAATCTACACAACGGTACCGGGTACTTTCTACTCTTTGTCTTTCATGTTACATTCCTTAATTTTATTAACTGTATAACAAGCTCCACTGAGAGTTTATTATTGTTGCATTCTCGTATGCAAGATACCTTGAGAGGTTCATCTGTACATTACCTATAGGTGTTACCGTAAGAGAATCTCCCTATATATCATATACAGCACCTGAGGGTGCCTGTATGAATGTCGGCAGTCTGGTGGCTTTAAGTTGCAGGTAATATGCACCCGAGTCCTGTGTTACATCCTGCATATTGACACTCTATTTAAGGTAGCCGACATTACCCGAAGTGTCTGTAAGATCAGTAACGTCTTTAGGTATCAGCCCTGTGTTGTCCGTGAGTTGGCTGATATCAGAAGGTATTACAGGCTTATTCTTTATGTACGACTCGGCATCTGAGTCCTGCTGGTTCCAGTCGGCAATCTATGCTGTTACCTTATGTCGTACACCTGCATAGTCCCAGAATACCTGTCCTGTAGTTGTATTGAGGATAAGGCGCTGTTGCTGCGTAGCTACAGGACACAGTCGCTGTATCTATCCCTAAGTTCCTGTTACAAACTGAATTATCTATTTACGCATTTGTGTTCCTATACTGTACTAAGGTGAGTGCGTAATAAAAGACCGTCTGTACAGCAAAAGGAGTAATACTGTACAGACGGAAGAAAGGAGGAGGTTATGATGTAGCGAGCTACAAAGTGCGGAGCGTTATATAAGCCTGATTACGCAAGCACAGGGTACTTTTCTTTGAGTTCAGCATAGCTGTTGCATTTCTTGATAGAAGCCTTTGTGAACGTTGTTCCAGGATACCACTCTGTCAGCGCTCCTGCGATGGCTGTGTAATCTTTAGCTGCATACAGTTCGTCGATGTATTCAGGACGTGACAGTTCTTTCTCTGTTTCTGTTTTGGCTTCTTCCTCTGCTTTGGTTGTATCTGTCGAGGTGGCTTTGAACACGCTGGATGAATGTGCAGGTTCGAGATTGTTCATAGTATGCATAAGACCCGAGGAGCTCATGTCGGTTTTAGTGAATCCTGTTTTGTCCTGTACAGGCTGTTCTGTCTGATCTGTATTACCAGCCTCAACACGCTTGGCTCCGATGGCTTTCTGCATGACAGACGAGCTCTTGTCGGCCATAACCGTACCACTGTTGTCAAACAGTTTTCCACTGGTGGTGGCCTTGTCAGCCTTGGCTGCCGGGAGCTTATTTTCTTTCACCTGCTCCTTGGGCTTGGCGGTCTCAAGTCCGCCGTTGGCAATCTTATATGTTCCATCAGGGTCGACAGAGATGTTGGCATTGTCTGTGAACAGCCTTGTTGTGATCTCGAGTCTTCCCATCTGCACATCCAGTTCAAGTTTCCGTTTCACTGTAGGTGTGAGGTACGACCAGATGTCATAATCGAGGACTACTGTCTCTCCTGCTCTGAGACTGTACGTCTTTGATCTGGAAACAATAAGGGAACGAACTCCCCGACTCTTGTTGGTGATGACGGTCTGAATAGTTACTGACATAATACTTCCTTTCTTGTTGGTTTCTTACAGTTTACCACATTAAGGACATAAAAAAAGCCCTCCTGTTACGGAGGGCTTTTATAATCAGCAACCTGATTTCAATCAGCCACCGGTGGCGTCGGAACCGTCAACCGGATCAGTCCAGAAGGTGCACTCGTTGATGTTCTTCGCATCGTACGTGACCTTACAGACACCGGCTCTGTTCACAACGATACCGCCGATGGTCTCATAGGCGAAGAAGTTCAGGAAGATTCCATCCTTTTCGTCCGTAACCATGCTGACATCCTGGTACGTGTAGTTCGCACCATAGAACTGCGGATCAGTGAACACCCACAGATCGTATTCGGAGCAGACGGTATCCTTGGAGGTAACGAGGACATCGAGCTTGTTCAGCTTGCCGGTCGTGACACCATCGAACAGCATGTCCTGAGCCATATCGCCGCCAACGGTATTTCGATCCCACTCAGCCATTCTGATGTACAGAAGTTCGTTCATGAGTCCTTTGGACGGTTTCAATTTGCCCTTCGTGCGGAGCAATCCGGCAGCCGCAGCACCGAGACCGGCAACGCCTTCACGATCCCAGGTCTGGCGGATAGCGCGGCGGAGACCGAATTCAGCGATCTGATCGGTCTGGTTATCAGCATTGCCGACGATTTCCTGGTTGACAGCCGCCCACGCTTCATCTTCGACATCCATGATGTCTTTGAGCATGAGGTCGTACAGGATGTCAAGGATCGGCATCTTGTATCCGGTAAGACGGATTTTGTCGATCTCGTATTTCGGCGTCATGATGCGCCCGAATTCACATCTCGCCTTGCGTCCGTTGAAGGTTGCGCCGGTAGTAGCCGTTTCAAACGGAACCTGCATTGCACCTTCGGAGTTGATGTCGAGCTCGACAATCATGCTGGGAAGGTCGGAGACTTCATTCACATCGAAGTTGTCGGCCGTAACGGAGACCGGAGGAAGAAGCTTGCGATATACGGCATTCTAGCGAATGCGCGTACGGAAATATGTGGTGCCTGCGAGTCCCGCCTGTTTCACCATAGCGGAGTCATCGCTGAGGAGCTTGTCTTTAAACTCCTGATTGATGGCAGCAATCTGATCGGAAGTATACATATTGCGTTCCTATAGTTATCGGGGAGACACGCTCCCCTGGTTTATCTTACAGCGGATTAACCACGCTTCGGCGGGAAGAAGACCGACCAGAAGCAGATGCGGTTAACAGCAGTGCCGTTCACGTTCAGGCTGGCTTTGGAGCGGAACGGAAGCGCACTGACGATACCGACGACAGTCTTCGCTCCGTACACAGCGTTCGCACCACCGGGAGTGACCTTTCCAAGCTTGTCGCCATCAGCGCAGACGAGAGCCGCATTGATTGCGTACGTAGCATCCTTATCGAATTCAGAGGATTCGATTTCAAATGCACCCGTAGCAACATAGGCGGACATCTTTTTACCGACAGTAGAGCTGGCGATAACTTCGCCGGTAGCACTGCCGACAGCGCCGGTCATGACATCCGGATCAAACGCATTCTTCTTCGCGAAGCAGGGCATCGGATACAGATTGCCGGAACCTTCAGTAAGCCCAAGCACGAATTCGCCCGCAGCATTCAGAGAGATGACAGAGCCGCGAACAACCTTATCGGCATTCTCATTCAGCACAGCCGTGTGCATGAGACAATTGGTCTCATCAAGAACGCCGCTCTTAACAGCAACGTAGTACTCGTACTGCTGTTTAACAGACCTTGTAATAGCCATAATAGTTTCCTTTATTTATTCATCTTTAGTCCGAGGACACGGGCAACTGCAGCGTATGCGTCTTCAACAGGAGCCGCCGATGCCTGCTTATTGAATGTATCAACAAGCCTGCCGCCCTATATATCGGATTCTTTTTTCACAATGGGAGCTGCGTCAGTGTAGCGGTCGCACAGAGCCTGAATAGCTCTTAAGGAGGCATTTGGGTCGTGGGCAAGCAACTGAGCTGTCTCGTCTGCCTGCTATGCCGTGATACCTCCTGTTTTAGTGAGAGCTTCCACGGACTTCTTAACCAGCTCAGGATCGGCCAGATTTGCCTTCTTGGTGAGAGCAATCTGTTCCTGGAGCTGGTTAATGCGAGCTTCGTATTCTGCGCACTGTTTAATCGCTTCTTCAGCGATCTTCTGGAAGTCCTGTGACATTGTGCGCTCCTTACTTGCCGCTGGCAGCAAGAATCTTCATGAGATTGGCGCCGCGCTTCGTAGATGCGAGCTTTCTGAGGCAAGCTTCTTTTGCGAGCTACTCTTCAGTGGGTGCAGGTTCAGCTGCAGGAGCCTCCGCAGGTGCACCTTCGACAGGGGCAGCACCAGCTTCAGCCTGAGCAATGCCTTCGACAAGCTCTTCGGGAGAAACACCCTGAGCAGCAGCATCACTGACAAGCTGTTCAGCAGCAGCTGCATCTTCAGGAGAGATCTAAGCTCCCTGAGCCATCTCAGCTGCAGCAGCCTGAACGAGAGCTTCCGGAGGAACTCCAAGCTGTTCGGCCTGAGCAGTGACTTCATCGACAGCCGCGAGAATATCGTCACTTGTAACGGGTTCACCAAGAGCTTCAGAGAGCTGTGCAGCGGTCTGGTCGAGTCCATCCATAAGAGCAGCAGAGTCCTGTTCCGCAGCTGCAAGATCAGACAGAGCCTCACCTTCAGCCTCGTTAGTAAGTTCACTCATCGCTTCAGGATCTTCAGCGACAGCAGCATCGAGCGCCGCAGCCGCTTCTTCCGGAGGAATGCCTTCAGATGCTGAAAGAGCTTCAACCTCAGCTGCCATCTTGCGAATCAGAGCCTGTTCGCAGGCAACATTGAACAGCGGATTGGTAGCAGCGAGTTTCTTGAAGCTGACTTCGATGTCGTCAGTAAGCGCTGCAAGTTCTTCAGCTGTTTTGTCCTCAGTGAAAGATGCAACCTTGTTAAGAACTTCGGTAGCTGTCATCACTTCATTGCTCTCAGCCTGCTTAGCTGCAGCCTGTTTGGCAAGCTCAGCTTCTTCAGATGCTTTCCTCATAGCGGCTTCTTTTTCGATCTGGGCATTGATGCAGGCCGTGAGCTTCTGCTTGAGAGCTGCAGACTTTGCAACCTGAGCAGGAGTTCCTGTAGGCATACCTGCAGGACATACGTCTTTCACATCAGTACCGGTCTCTGCAAGGTCTTTTTCAGCCTTCTTGTCGTCGTCGCCTTCGATCTTGTTTTCTGCCATCTCGACAGTGCCTTTGATCTCGGCGTTCACACTGGGGTCGGAAGCATAGTTGCCATTCGTAGCCTCTTCGGTTTCATTCTGCATCTTGTCGCCGATAGTGGGCTGCGGAGCATCGAGCTTCTTCTCTGTAATCTATTCGCCGCCTGCAACTTTGTGCAGCGCTCCGGACTGAACAAGCAGATCGTGGAGAAAAGCGGCTTTCTTGTTAAGCATACTCATGGGTATATTACCTTTTTGTTGGGATTATCTATCTCACATAGAGAGTGACGTTACTTATATCTGGCGAGCTTCTGCATGGCTAACATGCAGGTGTCCTAACTGTTACGCTAAGCAAAACTCAGAACGTATCTGGCATATGTTCTTCTGAACTGGTCTCCAACGAGAGACGCCTTCTTCTACATATCCTCCTCTTTGTCTGAATCCTCATTCTGTCGATCACCGGAATCTTCGTCCTAACTCGATTCTGAGTCCTGTATGCTGTCCTGCAGCTTGTCTTTGAACTGCTGCATGTCTTTCTAAGGCTAGGCAGATGTTATCTATATTCGGATAGCTTTGCCATTCAGAGCAGGCCTGCTGACACCAAACTAAGGTATGAACTGTTTAAGCACATCCTATAAGGCGAGGTCTACAGGAAGCACAGAATCGAAACTGCCGTCGCTGAGCATAGGCTTGAATTCCTAGTCCTGCTGCATATCCTACATGAGGTGCTGACCGCTGCAAGGGCAGCTCTAGGCAAAGGTATTGAACAGCTACTGATTATCAGATTCCTTGCCGAGGATCTTAAAGAGCATTTTCGGTGACAGAAGGATTGCCTTGCGGTTGCACTGATCGATGATCTAGTCGGCGTCGTAATTCTATACCGCTTTTAGAAAATCTTCCACAGCTTCCGGAGAGTCAGCAAAGATCGGATCGTCCTGTGCTTCACACTGAATGCATTTCTACAGCTACGCGAGTTTACCGAGAAGTCTTGCAGCCTTTGACAATGACATAGGAGGTCTTGTTGCCTGGAACCTTGCAGCTTCAATAGCCTTGGCTGCACTGTCACCTGATGCTACCTTGCGCAGTACGAAGGCCATCTGGTCTGCAGGTACGTTCACTCCTGAGATATCATAAAACTTTGGCGCATCGTTTATCATGCCGACCTTGGTACCGTCTGACAGTACCATTCCCGCATGTTTCTTGATATGCTAACAGTGCTAGTCGAGCGTGTGCGCTGCATTCCCACAAGCGGTGCAATAATCGTTTTTTAGCGAGGCACCTACTGAAAGGAATATGTCCTGGCCGTTCGCTTTCTTGTTCAGACGCTATGCCCACTTGTCAGTGTCCACTTCAATGAGCAGCTAGCCTCTGTGCATCTTATCGTTGTACACAGCTGCTTTCACCTATCCTGACTTCTACTTGTCAGTCTGGTGCTCCTGATATACAGCTGCCTTGTCCAGGTATGTCGAATGGTACTTCCTGAGTCCGCCATCGAGCTGAATCTACTTGCAGGATGCATTTTTAGGCATCGGAGGTCTGTACACAAAAGCATCCTAATTCCAGCCGTCGCAGTTGTGCACGACAAAAGGAACGCAGAAGGTACGTTCGACTTCGATCTTCAGGTCATAGACGACAGTGGACTCTGTATAAGTGAACTACACCTTGTCTACAGTTACATTGTATTTCAGTGCGGTCTATGTTACTTTGTCGTCAGGTACCAGCAGCTTAGCTCCTGGCTTGATATCCTTGGCAGAAACAAAGTCGCCCCACTTCTAGCTGTCATCGAGAACAAGTACCGGATGATCCTATGTCATGGTGACAACGATCTATCCGTTCTTTGCTGTCAGTGTTACAAGCTGCCCTTTGTACCATCTGGCAGATGTGTCGTTAACCCTACGCATCTAACCGCTGCCGCTCTGCACAAGATCACCCACACGAATGTGCTAGATTGCTTTCGTGCCATTCTAGGTGACAACCATAGTACCTGCTACGAAGCAGTTCCTGTTGATACCGAAGTGCTACATCGCTCCAGTAGTGATGACGTGCAGATACGCTTTCTTGGGCATCGGCTTCAGATCTGCTATGATGTCGTCGAAAGCTGCTACACGTTTCTGCATGGATGCAGACTTATCCAACCCTTTGGAACTGACTTTAAGTATCTGTACAGGTTCCTATCCTCCGAAATCGGAAGCCTAAGGGACGATTCTTTTCTGTATCATTGCATTACCTCTTACTAGACAATCTCAGCATAGAGCGCCTACTGCTGAGGTGCACTGGCAGCTGCAAGTTGTGCTGTAGCCAAATTGACTGCAGGTTGTTTATTCTACAGTCGCAGATCAGTAAGTCCTTTGATGTTCTTTCCTGTCCTTTTGGGAATGCCAAGCTGTTTCTGGAGCTTCGGATTTGCAGCTGCTTTATTGGCCAGGTACTTGATAGCTTTCTGCCTGTTGGACATGTAGTTCTTGATTGCCTGGAGTCTGGCTTCAGCATCTTTCTACTTATTAGCCTAGTTCTGCTTTCTGGCCTAACCGATATCTCTGGAGAACTGCTACCAGTTCTGTCCAAGATTACCGACAAATACAGTGTTGCCGAGGTTCAGCCTCTACATTGCTTTAGACAAGTCAGGGACAAGGTCAGCTACACTTCCCTAAGTCTACACAGGAGACATGCCTTTAACTGCATTAACAGCTGCAGCCTGTGCACGCTACCTGTCGGCTGAAGTAATAGATTTTACAGTAGCGGCCTAAGCTGCCTGAGATGCCTGATTGGTCTTGCCTCCCTGCATCAGTCTAGCTGCAACAGCTGTTTTAAGGTGTTGCTTGAATCTCGGAGACAGATATGAGGGGTTCTAAACTATGACATCCTACACAGCTTTCTATATCTACTGTGCAGGGAAGTCTTTGAAGTCCCTGTCTGCAAGCATGTCAGCAAGGCGCATCACCTTGTCGTCATATCTGTCCGCATTCAGCAGAGCACCTGTAATAGCAGACTAAGGATTTACAGCATATCTCTGAGAGCCTGTACCGGAACGCAATATGCTTCCTGCCGTCTACAAGGCACCCTGACCGCCTTTAATACCTGCCAGCAGAGGTACGGACAACATGTTTGCAAGGACATCCTTGACAACCGTATACCCATCTGCATTTTTAATAAGCCCGCTGAGCAGCCCCTGCCTTACAGCATTCTATGTCTTTACAGCTTCCGTGCAGAAGACATCCAGAGCCTGAGCTTTCTTCTACAGAGACTTCTGGCGCCATCGCACATTCTATGCCTGCTGTATAGTCTTCTACACGTACTCAACAGTTGCAGATACAGGAAGCACAGCATAGGCAGCCGATTTCTTCAGAGACTATTCAGGGAGCTTGTCTTTAAACAGTTCAGTGTATGTGTCGCCATATACTGTAGACATCAACCTGGAAAGCTTAGTCTCATCCCGCAGCATGTCAGAGGCTTTCTTGACCATACGATCCAGATCTTTCTTCTAATTGATCAGATTGTAATAGTCCGCCTAGAATGCTTTGGTTTCCTTCTACAGCATGTGCTACAACTTCTGCATCAGCTGTCCGATAGTCGGTTCAGGCTATGGTTCCTTGAAGGACGCAGTTTTGACCATTGCAGGTTTTTCAGGCTCCTTGATTCTGAACTCAAACTCAGTACCGACAGAGGCAACCTTATCGAGCTGCTACACACCACGCAGTGAAGCTACCTTTTCGATGTCGGCAAGCGGGAAGTCCTACGCCTTGTGCTAGTCATTGCGTTTTCCTAGCGTGACTACAGCAAGTCTTCTGTTGAATGCCTGTGCCGCAAGTTTTGTGAGCTTCTTCGGGACGTCAGCAAGATCAAGCTGCTATGCCAGAATCTAGCTTCTGTCCTTGTCTGAGCCGAGGGCCAGTGTAGCCGCCTTCTCAATAGCATTGGTCAGCTGGTATTCTGTGAGCTGATCCAGTTTCTTTAACTATCCCATATATTAAGCCTCTGATTTATGTTTTATAAACTGAGTGTACTGCGTAGTGAAGTCAACACCGGCTTTCTGCTGCTATGTTGTAAGCTGTATCTAAGCTCTGCTGAATCCTCTTATACTGGAGTTGAGAATATTCGCCGCATCTATGATAGCCTGCGACTAGCCTCCACCCTATTTCTGCTGCAGCATAAATGCCTGATCCTACCGATTCTTTACCGCCTGCTACATCATCTGGGTGTACACCTAGATAGGTACGTTAAGCTCCTTGGCTATGTAGTCAAAAACCTGCGTATTTCTGCAGTTTCTCCACATGGCGTCCATAGCCTACTTGGCGCTCTTTCCAGAGTTTCCGAAACGCAGAGAGTGCAGGGCTGCCTATAAGGAGTGGTAATGTGCGAGCGCTCTGGCCCTGAACAGGTTCATAGATTTACCGACTCTGGCTGGCTGCAGCAGCATTTGCTAAAACCACCCTGATATAGCCTGAACACCTGTGAGGTCACAGAACAAGTCAGAGTACAGTCTTACCTGTACAGGGGTCAGCCATTTCAGTTTCTAAGAAGTCTTCTAAGGAGTCAGGCCATAGATAAGACATGCTTCCACCTAGGCTCTGAGCTGTGACGAGTTGTCAAATGTCCCAAGAGTGAACACCTGCCAGGCATCGGGCATCTTTGCCTGCACGAACTTTCTCGTATCTGTATTCCGACATGCTCTCTGTATACGAGCAGCATACAGAATTATCGGGTCGGAAGAAGGTGTATAGTTGGTGTCTGTCAGCTGCGCCCTGACTATTTGCTTGGCTTCCTGCCATCGCCAGTCGGGCGGTTGTAAAAAGGAGTCCCGCTAGAAAACAGGACTCCTCTTGAATGGTGCGCTCTAGTTGGATACAGGCATCAGTTCATCATAGTTCCTGTCTGCAGATCTCCTGCATCAGGAGCTTCTCCATTGTTGAGACCTCTGAGCTTGAGGAAAATCGTGAGCTATGACAGATCATTCAGCGTGTTCTTGATGGACAACTAAAGTGATCTGAGCTTCACAGCTCCGTACTTCTTCTACATATCGCTCAAGTGACATCTGAAAAGGAACAGCAGCTTGCACAGCTTATCGAGCGTGTTCATGAAGTCCGGCAGAGCCTACAGCACCTATTCATGCGGATCAGCAGCCTGCACAAGCATCTTAAGTGTCTGTGTATCGAACACCTACTTCACACCTGCTTCAGCCGCACGCTGCACAGTCTGCATCTAGCGCTCGTCCTGCAGTGCCTTGCCTTGAATATCTTCCTGTGTCACCTGCGGAGGAACATTCTGTACTTCAGAGTAGCCGATGTCGGCAGGTTTCCACATGTCGCTCTAAACCATCTACGCAGCAGACTTGAACAGTCTGTACGAAGTTGACACAGGATTCAGTATGCTGCCTGCACCGGCTTTCTTGACAATCGCCTTTGCATCCAGAGGAGCTAGTCCGTAGTCACGCACAAGGTGCAGCACAGCTTCTTTCACCTGCATTCTGTCAGCCGGATTGGATTTGGCACCGGATATGGAAATCTCCTGGCCGTCGCTGGTTACCTTCAGCTTGCTGTAGTACTTGGAATCAAAAGCGTCGATGGCTCTGCCGAGATCTCCATAAGCCACGTACACAGAATTGTGTCCCGGTTGCAGTTTATCCTGCTTAGGTGTGCCGTCAGCATTGTAACTGCCTGTGGGGAAGATGATGCGGCTGCCTTTGGGCACTTCAATATACTCTTTAAGGATCAGCGGCTGCTTGAGGTTGTTATCTTCTGTAATGTGGACTGTAAGACCGTAGGAGACAAAATCTCCGTTCGGCTGCTTTGTTCCGCTGAGACCGAACATCGTATAGCCATCTTTTGTCAGCAGGATGCTGTTGTATGGAATCTATTTGAGATCCTATATGCTCTTACCTGTAGCGGAAACGTCGATATCCTTGATACTGCTGAGCAGAACACACGGAACACTCTACACAGTAAGATACTGGCCGTCCTGAACTATTACATTCTTGTACTATCTGTTGCCGAAGAATGGAGAGTCTTTGGCCGGAGCAACGTGTTTAACAGTACTGACTCCACGTTTATATCTGGAACCGGGATCCCACTAATCACAGCAGCAACAGACATCTCTGTTACAGTTACCCTCAACTACAAGATATGTGACATCCTGCAGCTATCCGGTCTGAGTCAGCACCTGACACATGCAGGATTTCTGAGGCTTAACGAATGCCTAGCGAAGATTCTTATATTCGACAGCCTTAATGGAATCCTATGCAGGACCCCAGTCTACTTTATTGCCCTATTTGACCACAAAGCCATCAGCATACAGATTCTTTTTCTGTTCCTCTGTAAGGAGAGCAGCTTTCTTGTCGATCACAGAGATGATCTAAACAGGCTATGCCTATGGGAACATCTGTGCAGCCTTCTTTGCGAATGAGTCGATCTGTTCAGGGCTATAATACTTGAAGGCGGCATTCAGATAGTCAATGTTGGTGAACATGTCGACGAGCTTCTAGGAAGCCTTCTTGCCGAGCTTCAATGCCGTATCCATAACAGAGACACTGTTCACAGACGCTGTCTTCATGAGCGGGTCGACTGGTTCTCTGCTGCGTGCAGAAGATGCGTTCTATCCGTACAGCTTGGAGAGCTACGAAGGGATAAGCTCGCCCTATCCGCCGATGTCCTTGTTCTTCACCCAGCTCATCCATGCATCCGACAACGGCAGCATTCTCTGCAGCGACGGAACTTCCATGATCTAGCCGGTGAATATTTTTCCATTGCGGAACACAGCAGGTACGTAGATGAAGTTATTGCCGAGTTTGTACACAACAGCGCACACAGCGAACGAGTTGTCGTCACTCTTGTCAAGAAGCTGAGCAGCTACAAGATAGTTGCCGAGGCTGGGGTACTTGTCGGTGATCTGGGCATTCGCAAGGATGCCGAACTGCTGTTCAAAGGACGGCCCCTAGCCAGGCTAATTCGCTGCTGTTTTGCGCAGATAGCCTTCGTCGATGATGAGATTGTTAGACATACACTTCATATTCCTGCTGGTTTAATGTTTGCCGGATTATAGGGGCCTATGATAAGCTTGTCGACGAATGAAGGGCTGTCATAACTGTCAGTTATTCCAGTTCTTGCAGCGTCGAAGATAGCCTCTTTAAGCCGTTCTCCGTTAAGTCTGGGCAACCAGCGCCTCTACGTAGTAGAGAACGCTTTGGAGCTTACGAACTTCGCCTAGAACGGCGGAGGATTCTAATTGGTATTCACCTGCTGGTAACCGTACTGTTGCAGTTTCTTAGCTACCTTGGGTGTTATTCTTGTTCCTATGCTGTAATACAGTGCTGGCTCCTACAAATACTTTCCTGTGGCTTCCTTGAGGTTCAGCATCTTGCTGTCCTCTCTGGGTCTCCATTTCTACGCTATATCGTCGTAATCTGCAATGTCGCCGGGATAATAGCCACCGAAACCCTGGTCGGATGTTATGCGCACTTTGTTTATGAGGGCACGGGCGAACTGCTACACATTGCGTCTTGCTGTGCCTGCGCCGGATTTCGGAAGCAGCTCGAAAAGTTTGTTCGTGAAGTAATGTCTGCCCTAACCGATACCCTTGTACTTGACCACCTACATGGGATTCGGCACACCGTTGGTAAGAGTATCTCCGGCCTACACAACGTCACCGGGCTTTACTGTCACTGTACGTACACGTGGCGCATATACCATATTGGTACCGACTGTAATGTAGTTACCACCCTGCGGAGCAGGACGTACAGATGACACGCGGCCATCGATCTGAGAGAGCACTGCGCCACCAGGGAATGTAGAGGGCACAAGGAGCATGCGCGCTATGGAGTCGAACCCTGTAGGCTGGTCCTAGCCGTCTGGGTCCTAGCTCTTTTTGCCGCCCATACCGCTGCCGTGCTTCGAGTTACTAAGTACTTGATAATCAACAAGTTGAAACAAATGATCTGGATGGTCAACCAAAATATCTATAGTCTATATGTCGCCTAATAATGCCTGCTATATTACCTAATCTTTCCTCTACTCAGATCTGTCTGACAGCACTATATAGCGTTTCTTAGCTTGTGTGCCTATAGGCAGCAGTGCTGGAACTTGTGCATCCTAGATCAGCATAAGGCATTTATGTGTAAGTGTGGATAAGAGCTACAAGTACTTACCAGACTATGTAACAGATACAGTTCTGTATACAGGCTGAATTCCATTATGGAATACATTGGTGACCTTTACAGGTGTAGTTGCACCTGTCATGTCGCAACCTATTACAGTATCACCTATCTGTATATCTGCTATTCTTTTATATCCACCTTCAGCCAGACTTACCTTTGTGTCAGGATGCAGACAGCTTACACCGGCCTGCGTAAGCTGCTAGATGAAGGACTTCATGGCATTCAGTGCCACGTAGCTTTCTACAGCAGGCAGCTTGCCGTTTTCCTGGATGCCTGAGCACATAGCGCACACACCGTTGTGAGCCTTGCATGTGTTCGGGCTGCGGATCACAATCTCGTCACCCTACTAAGCCTAGTCCAGCATCTCCTACGTGACAGGTGTTCCTGCAGGATGGTTCTTCCATGGGCGCAGAAGTATGGAGCCGACATTCTAAGGATCTGAAGCGGATACCGGTACGCCTGTGTTAGTCGTGCCGCAGTCACGCATCGCTATAGGTGTTGCCTGAATGACATTGGTTGCCTGTTTGTTCAGGTAACCGGCCATGCCTGTAGCAGCCTGCGTATCGTAAGTTGATTTTCTACCGGACATGCTCGATGCCCAGTAGGACATAGGCGAATCACCGTCCACATACGGCATAGTAGCAAGATAAGGGATGTCCCTGTTGGCGGCATCACGCATCTGCATGTCGCCGACAAGAAGCTGCATAAGCTGTACAGGGTTGCCACGGGAGCCAGAGGCAATCTGATTGGCAATACCTGTACGACGCTACTGAGCATCCTTTAATCCAAGGTCCTTCATCAGTGCAGTGTACTTGTAGCCCAGCTGGATGACTTTCTGCTACTTCTGCTACGGAGTGAGATCTTTCCTGTTCACAACAGTACGTATCAGCTACTGGAGCTTAGCATGCATCTTGCGCACATTCTCTCCGGCATCTATGTCATCCAGAGTGATGGTAGTGTCTTTGCCGTACGTAGATACAGTCGACTACGCGATGGCATTCAGCTTCTGCAGGATGTCTATGTAAGCCTATGGATTGTCCTTGGCAAGCTGCGTAGTGAGCTTCTATTGGCGAGCCTTTGTGAGGGGCTAGTCAACGAAGCTCCTGTACTTCTAAGGAAGCGCTTGTTTGATTACCTATCTGCCTAATGTGGTGACAGCCAATTCAGCACCTGTTACTTATAAGCATTCTACAGGTTTGTCAGCGCCTGCTGATACCGTGCATTGTTACCTGCAAGTGCGTTGCCTATATATCCGGCTCCACCTGCCGACGCAGCAGCAGACAAGATACCTGCCAGCAGTCCAGCCGCACCTTTCATCTTTCCAAGAGGACGATTTGTCACCATATTCCGGAGTTTGGCAGCTTCGTCAGCGGATATACCGGTCTTGATACCTGTGTTGTCAAATACCTGCCCGGCTCTGCGTTTCGACAAACCGAACAAGGTCTCTAATGCTGTGGCATTCTGTCTGCCCTTCAGCCTGAAGGCATCAAGATCTTTGTTCCTGTACTTTCCATAATACCGCTGCCGGATTGTATCGCTTATAGCTCCCATACCGGCAGACTTGCTGGCTTCATTCCTCTTATGGAAATTCCGAACTATATTGGCAAGGTTATTTTTATATGCACGAGGTGACGTTGTAAGCTTAGAGCTTTCCTGTATCTAATCGATAAGTTTAGTAACAGGATTGCCGCCTTTTATTTTGAAAATCTTCAAGATATCTGCAGCTCGCCACAACGCAGGATTAGCACCTGCTTTATCTTCCAGAGCCTTTATAAGCTGTATTCGTCTGCCCTGCCTGTTAAGGGCCTACACAGCACCTTTCCAGCCGAAGACTCCGCCAAGACCTCCTGCTGCCAACTGTGCTGGAATTATAACACCGCTGCCTTTGTCATTCTATCCGACTACTGACTTTTTCAGAGTGTTGACAACAGATCCGAGTCTGTCAGCAGCTTTATCTCCTGTATTGGTGCTGCCATACATAGCTTTCGCTGTAGGAGACATGGATGCAAAGTCCTCTTTGGAGGGCAATTTGCCTGACACTGTGCCGACAGCATTCTAATACATAGACTGCAATCTCGCAGGAATATTCTATACAGCTTTGTGTCCGAATGAACCTGTAACAGCAGCGCCAGTTCCTGCACCAAGACCGGCGCCGACCAATGCAGACAGAATCCGCTGCGTCTTAGTCGGCTTCTTCCACAGCAGCTGTGAAGTGAGGTCTCCTGCAAGTCCTCCGGCACCGGCACCGATAAGGGAAGACACGAGCATCGGGTGGCCCTGCGATTCTTTATTCATACTTGCAAGCTTTGCAAGAATCTTCATGTTTCTGGACACTTTCATCAAGCACCTCTCATAAGCTACAATATGCTGCCGGACGCAGGAACAGCCGCAGCAGGTGCAAGCAGCTGTTCTGTTCCTCCAGGCTACTGCACATCCACCTGCTGTGCTGAACGCAGATCTTTCTACAGCTGTGAGTCAATGGAAGCTTCCTAGGACTTGTTAAGCGAATCCTGGTTGGTGTTACCGATAAGGATATCGTCCAGCATGGTCTTCAAGGTATCGAGCTTCTATGCGAAAGCAGATATTTTCTTCTCCAGTGCGGAAAGTTTCTCATCCAGAGAGCTGTCGATAACATCCTGCACAATTCCGGCAACCTGATTTAGCACTTCCTAAGACAGCTCCATCGGCGGCTGCTATGCAGGTGCACCTTCAGCGGGAGCTCCCTGTACGTCTGACTGTGCTCCACCCATCTGTGCCTGAAACTACGCATAGAGCTGATCCATTATAGCAGGATCCATAGGCTGTCCATTAGGATCGATTACATTGCCAACCTGATCGATCTGGAAACCTGACTGCATAAGGAAGTCAAGGAACATCGGATCAGTCATCCACGCTCCGGATGCTCCAGGCATTCCAGGTGCGCCAGCAGGATCAGGTCCAGGCCCCATAGGAGCTCCACCCATCATTGCCGGATCCATTGGAGCACCTGCAGGAGCAGCGCCTGTCATCGCCGGGTCCACAGGCATACCGGCCGGAGCACCCATCATAGAGGGATCCATCGGAGCACCTCCTATAGGTGCACCTGCAGACGGAGTACCTGCAGGCGGTACAGCTGCTGCCTGCATGGCCTAAGGTGTCAGCATCGAAGCCGCCTGCTTGTTCATATCTTTGAAAATGTCTTTAAAGCTCATATTTACTCCTTAATCACAGTTCCGGGAGAAGGCTGGATAAAAGCCCGGCGAGACGGAGCCTGCTGATACAGAGAACCATCAGGGCGTTGTCCGTATTTCTTCACAAGGTCTTTGATGCCTCCACCACGCTTGACAGCCTGCAGCAGTTCCTTGTACTGCGCTGAATTAAGCTTGTACTTCGCAAGCTCAGGGCTGTCAGGAGAGTATTTCGTGATATTGGCTGTGACAGGCGTTGCGGTTGCTGCGGCTTTTGCTGCTGCAGCAGGTGCAGCAGGAGCATTAACCTGAGCAGCCTGCTTATACATATTGTAGGCTTCGATGTAAGTCATATTAATAAGGTCCTTATTTGATTTCCTAGAAAGAGATTCCCGTAAGCCTGTTAAGCTGCTGTGTCTGCGGCTATTGTGCAGGATTCTCAAGTTCCTGTTTCACATTGTTTTTCGGACTCTGCTCCACATTTTCCACAGGAATATTGGAGTTCATGTAGTCCTGGAAGGAACCGCCACCAGCTCTTTTAATCAGGTACGCAGACATGTAGGTAAGCCCGGCTTTCTTGCTGTGTCCCGGCTCTCTGTAACCGGAAGCGAAAATAGCCTGCATCTGCTTTATTGCGTCCTGTTTATTCTTGTATTTCTTACCTGACTTGCCCCACTGCCAGGTACCGTCTTCGTTCTGATGAATGGGCATTCAATCTCCTTCCGATCTGAAAGATATGAAGGCAGGAGCTCTGTATGCACCTGAAGGATACTGAGACATCGCATGTATCTTTGCTGTCCTGCCTGTGTATTGCTATGGATGCTGCAGCATATCTTGCAGCTGCTAATGTGTAAAACCGGTACCTACTCTGCCTACAACAGTCTACTGTCCAGGCAAGCTGTACGTGAATCCTCCTGCGCGTTGTCCATCCTGTGTCTACGCCGGGAATATATCACGTACTATGACATCTGCATCCTGCAGCAGTTTGGCTTTTAGCGGTCTGCCCCCTTTGGGATGGATTATGAAGCCCTACTGAGTTATGGGGTGTGTGCCCTCACGCATCTGTCTGAGCTGGTCCTGGAACTGCTGTGCCGTTACCTTCGGCAGTGTGCGAAGCTTCGGAGACTGCAGCTGGGAGACAAGCTCGTTAACCTGCTGCTTGTCATACCGATCCTGCTTGTCTGCAAGAGCAAGGGCATACATGAACAGATTGATATTGTTGTCTTTGCGTGCCTGTATGTTCCTCTGCAGAGAAGCATTGAGCAGTCCTGAGAGAGTGTTGGGCTGTATGGGTCTGCCGTTCTGCTAGCCTGTGACCTCCACACGGAATACCTTGCCCACAAGCTGCGGAGGGATCTTCATGTCCCTGAGTCCGCCTATGTGATCTGTGTATCGTATCAGGTTTCCGTTCTTGTCCTTGCGGATCCCGTACACCTATATGCTGTTCTTGCGCACCTGTGCGAGTGCTCCTGTGCCGTCCGCCTTCGGATAGGCCTACGCGCCGAGGTCCAGGAGATTGGCTGCCTGCTGCAGTGAGATGCTTTTGAAGTGCTACTTGTCGTACTGCCTGATGACAGGCGGCGCGTCGTCACTGACGATGGACGTGAGCCAGTTGCCGTTGCGCGTGCGAATCATTGTGTACACTGGCGCATTGCGCTTGTCGGCTCGTGTGAACTTGATCTTGTCAGGGCTGTTCTGCAGGATGACTATCGGCGTCTACTAGAGCTTCTATACAGTGCCACGCCCATAAGCTGAATAGATGGGACCTGTGAAGTCCTTGTATGCGTACGTGTGCAGAGGCTGTGTTATGAGTAGCCGTTTCTGGCCTGCCTGCGTCGGAAGGTCTTTAGGTGCTGCCCAGCTGAACAGACCAAGCTACGGAGAGCCTATGCGGAAGTCCACGTGCCGTCCGGCACGCTGTGCATTGTGCAGCTGCCGCAGCAATGTGTACGTCTGCTATGGCTTCAGCGACGCGAGGTCACCGTAGTTGCGCCTGTCGGGGAGCCCTGGGATCATGCTACTCTGCCTACGTAATTTCTGTTGTCTCTGGTACGAGCTTGCTACCAATTCTTCTGGTTTAACCAGCGTAATTTCTATCTACGAGATCTATTTTCAGGTGTATTAGGTATACTCTATGGTAAAACTTGCTGGATTTGGTCAATATGCTTATACAGTGGATCTTTAGGATTTTTCTGTATCTATTTTAATTTCTATATTGCCTAGTTATATGTAGGTATTCTGTAGTCTTTTGGATCTACACCTCTATTGATATAAGCAGTTGCCATATTCTTTAGCGAGCCTAATCGGGCAAAGTACTATGGCATAGAGGCTACATACTGTATAGGATTGCCGTTTGCATCATACCTGACTTGCCCGTATCCGCTGTAATACCCTGTGCTTGTGTCTCCCTCTTGCCCTTGTAAAGCTTCAGGGTCCACCCCTCCAAATTGCTGCAAATGCATAAGTTCCTATGTAAGCTACAGTTGTGGATCTTTCTGCGTATTTGTTATGACAGCTACTTTCTAACTAGGTATAGACATAGCCCTTGTACTGCTTCCATCGGGAAGTTTATCGATTCTTTGCGCAATTATAAAAGGTTTATTAATTTCTCTTCTAGTTGCTGGGATATTTATTGGTTGAACACTATCAGGGGTATAGGCCTTAGAGATAGGCACTATGCTGTCTTCTCTTATATTGCTTGGATTCCGGTTACCTTTTAACCTAGCTTGATTTCGTTGCTGCAGTAATCTGTCCGATAGAGCTTCCGACATGCCGTACTGCGCACCTAACAATCTATGTAAAGGTTTACCTGGAATTTGTACAGGAATAGCAGGGGATAAAGTAATCGGCATTTTAATGCCGTTTACAGTTGGCTGTTTATTATTTATAAGCCTATACACTTTGCGCATAGTTCTCGCGTCGACAGGCTGAGAACCGGGAGGTATAAAAGGAGCAGTGATATTTGTGTTGTAGACCTATGCCTACTGTTTATACAGCTATGCGTACTTCTTCACTTGGTGCCTGCACATTACTACTTCGAGATTGCGTCCATAACGCGGCCGCCCAGCCAGTGACCCCCATGAGCACCTGCAACCAGACCCGCACCTGCACCGAGCACACCGCCGCCCAGTGCAGCCAGAATCTTGTTCAGCTTGCGTGCTTTCTGCGCCTTGCTGAACCAGTCAGGCAAGTTGTACCCAAGTGCGGCTCCTGCAAGTCCTCCGCCTACAAGTCCTGCAGTGCCTCCGCCAACCGCGCCTCCCATTTGGCCGCCGAGGTTGAAAGCAGACTGCAATGCGCTATCCGCAGTCTGCTATGTGTTAGCCTGCTTGGCGAGTCCGTATGCCTGTACGTATGTCATCGCTTCTCCTTGATCAGTATCGGTGTATCCACGTCGATGAGGCCCTTTCTGTAGGCGTCTTTGGCTTCCTGCAGCGTGTTGAAGGTCTTCACGTCCTTGGCCTCACCCATTCTTGTGGCTACATAGAGTCCCTGCGTATAAGCTTTCTACGGTGCGTATAATATCTTGCGCTTTCTCGCTGAGATCAGATTGTGCTCGGGCATCATCTTCTAGCGCACGTCGCGGATACCGGCCTGTGAAACAGGCACGTGCAGGTTCACGGTGTCCTGCACAATCGTTCCGGTGCTGAGCGAGAAGGTGTACGGTCCAGGCACTGTGCAGTCCCATCCCTCAGTGCATGTGGACGGAGTCACGTCGGTCACGACTTCCCAGCCGATGTCGTCATTGCGCACCATGGCGATCCACTTGTCCACAAGTGCCTTGGCCTGGGCGGGAGTGTGTCCAGTGCGATCCTTGTTGGCGAGATACGTCGGGTCACTGTAATTCTTCCAGTCAGAACCTTCCATAAGGTCTGCAATCTTCTTGGCGACACTGCGCTTGATGTACCCCTTGGCACGTGCAGGGATAATAGTGGCTTCTGCAACTTTTGTGACTTTCGCGTAGCTGAACTCGCAGAACAGTCCACGCGGGAAAGGAACGATATCGTAGGACGTGTTCTTGGCAGATGACACCGAGTCGCAAATCTCCTGCAGAGCCTTCTCTTTGTAGTCCACAGGGACCACGAAGTGTTTCGGGTGCGCAGCTTTCAGCTTGGCAAGGTCTTCCAGGCAGAAGGTGATCTCGTAGCATGTCGCCTTGGAATTGGGACCCATATAGGGGTTGACCCTTGTGCGCACACCAAGCGAAAGACACAGCGTCTGCAGTGAGTCTCTGAGCATGCATGATGTCGTATGGAAAGCGACGTTCTTAATCGAGGCTTTTTTGCTTGCAGTCTTGCTGATGCCAATGTGTCCGTCTGTAGCAAGCAGGCCGCAAAGGACACCGATCATGTGCGTTCTGGATGCAACAAGCGATTCCAGCGGGATACGCTTATTGTATGCGCCAGTGCCGATCTTCTCTTTGAGCGCTTCTCTGTCTTCCCTATCCATATGCACTGTGATGCGCTGCATATCATTCGTACTAAATCTCTGCTCGTCTGTCTCGTATGCGAATAAGCCTGCGTTTTTCGTAAATGGAAGGCCTGCTTTAGGTGAACACAAATTCAGTATATTCTTCTGTAGAGACTCTTCACAGCAAGCAATGCGGACAGTATAGTTCGCATCTACCCAGCCATCTCCGATCATAATACCGAAGAACAGCCCAAGCTCGTAGCTCAGAGGATACGTGTTGCCGAGCGTGATGTTCTTAGCGCAGATTTCCCAGTCATTGTACTTGCTGGTCATGATTCTAGGCACGACTGCACCTTTGGCGTCTGCAGGACGAGTCTTTTCCAATTCCAGTGTGCTGGAGTTCAAAGTGATAAGGCTGTGATCTTCGGATGCCGTGACAACATGACTGTAGGCACCGCTGACACTGAGTGTACAATCGAACATCTTCAGTCCTGTGTGTCTCGATACCTTAGTCATCTGCGCCAGTGTTGGTTCACCTGTGACAGGGTCGACAGTGTTGACCAGCACACGCCCATCCACATCCCACTCCGTTACCGTGGGCGACTTCTGGACTTCAGTTTCCTTCTTTACAGGGATGTCACTGAGAGAGCAGTTGAGGACGCCGAGCTTAGTTGTTGTGTTCTTGCTAATCATAGTGCTTTTACCTTTCTTGGTTGTTAGCCTCAGACCAGTCTTTGGTCTGTATGAAGGTAATATAGCACAGTTTTGAAAAAAGTCAAGCCCTTGTTTTTCCTGCTTTTCAAATATCCTGTCTGCCGTCTTTAAATCAATCACAATCCCTGTCATATTCCATACTGTATCTCCGTCAAAGTCAGCGCCGTACGGGACAACAATTGAGGGGTTGATCTTGATAGCTTTGCCGCTTGTCAGCCTCACATTGAAGCCCATGAGACTGAGCTTGTGCAGCGAAGGCGCACGGTTCATGACCACAGGCCGCTCGCTCACCGCCTGCTGCAGTGCGTCGAACGCCGCAGGCACACGCTGCTTGACCATCTTCATAGCGTCCACTGGTGTGTAGTTCCGCTGCACCAGCTTGCGCACCACAAAAGGCGCATACACATCCCACGCCATGTCCACCGGCATCCCGATCTCGTTCAAACGCAATTTAGTACTGGGAACAATGACTCCGCGTCCCACAGTGTCCACCGTCGACCCCAGCACCTTCGTGGCGAACGCCGAGCGCTTGGGACTGGTGCCGAGGGCCCACTTCAGCAGGCCCTTCACCGACTTGTTCTTCAGCTTCACGTCCTATGGGTCGTACAGCCCCACCAGTTCCTTCCACTTCGTGTAAAGCTTCGCGTTCGCGTCGGTGATGTACTCAGCGGGCAGTCCTTCTTTCTGTGCCTAGCGCAGGTCGTCCCTTGCGTTCAGCAGCTGCGCATACAGGTAGTTGCTGTCTGCTACCATTGTGAGACCGCCGTGCTGTGTGATCGGGCGGAACTTGGGAGGCAGCACCGGTATTCTGTCCAGCATGTAGTCCTGAGGAGGAACACCGTTGTCGCGCATCTTGGCAATGGCTACATAGCGCTTCAGCGCAGCGTCCTTCTTTGAGGGCCGTGCATCCTTGAGCTATACGAGCGACTGCTGGGCTTCCTTCTACAGGTCGATCTTTGCCAGCGCCTGTTTCATCTATGTTGCATTGGAGATGCCATTGACCGTGGCTCTGCCCTGGGCGACTGCCTGAAAGTCCTTGTCGGACATGCGCAGGAGGCGTGCAAGCGGCTACTACATGACAGGGTTCGGGAGAGGACTGTCGAGCTGGATATAGCCCCAGTTCATGCCGTCAGGGCCGAAGATGTCCTGTCCGAAGAGTCCGCCGTCGATGGGTCTGAAGTTCTTCTGCTCATATGTGTCTGTGGACTTGAGCTACCTGTTGCCTGCCATGTCGTCCACGTCCTTTGTGGAGAGTGCGAACAGCGAGACGCCCTATTTGGATCTGCGGACGTTGAGTCCGGAGGCCTGGAGGTGTGCGAAGAACTTCTTGTGCACGAGGGGCTAGCCCGGGACGACAGGTATCTGGCCTGTGCGTATGGAGCGCCAGAAGTCGGCGTTGGACTGGCCGCGTATGAGCTTGGCGTCCTGTGTGAGGAAGTCATACACACCATGCCCAACTAGACTACTGACCTACAGCGTGCCCAAACGCTTTGAATTTGAGACACTTACGCCTCCCGATAAACAATAATTATGTGTCTTGTCGACAGTGAAATCATACACGTTTACCTATGTACTGTCACTGTTATGCTCTATATCGACAATAGTGGCAGCGCCGGTTGCACATCTGAGTGTATCTCCGACTGAGAGCTGGTGTGCAAGCACACATGTACCATCCGCCTTGTACATTTTATGGTTCCATGTGGGATACATCTCGATAGCAGCTTCCGGCGTCTGTACAGTTATCGTCAGTATCTGATTGGAAGGCACGCTGTACATGAAGGTGTCTGTTACAGGACTATATATGTACTGATTCTATTGATTGTCATATGTCAGTACCTGTACATGCTGAGAGCTGCATACAGCCTATATGGTCATCTAACCTGCAGATGTGATGACTTTCTGCATGGCAGGGAAGCACCCATGTTCGCCACCGGACTTCGGTACTCCTGATGCGTCGTAACCTTCAGTGCCTCGTGCGCTCATCTTGGACTATGCAAGGTGCTTGAGAGGCATGTAGTAGGCGACGCCTGTGAAGACGTTCTTGATTGTGCGTCCTGACTACGGATCGTACACGTCCTAGGACCATGGAACATTGTTCTGCTTCATGAGGTCCTTGACATACTTGAGCCTTGATTGTCCCTTGGGCATGAACTGCGGCATCACTATGGGCTTGCCTGTCTTGGCTGCCACTTTGCCGAGTCCTGCCTGCATGAGCTGCGAGGGGTTGGTGTTGCCGAGGCAGACGCACTTGCCGTTTCTGCGGGTGAGCACATAACCAGTAGGCACTGTAGGACAGTACACATCGAAGGTTCCCTGCTGTGTGTACCAGTCTGTGCTCTTTATGTGCAGTGCATGGTGTCCGGCTACAAGCGGATACTGATCGTCTGTCGTAGGTACGTAGCAGTCCGTACCCTTGAGCTTGCTTGCTGTTGTCTGCTGCCACTGGTTGTCGAAGTACGCATATATTGTGTGATTCGGTGTGACCAGGAAATCCACATCCCGAGAGCGTGCGCCGACCATCTCGCCTGTGTACTGTGCGCTGTGGAACTGCTATTGCTGGTGCAGCTACATGCCTGCGCCAAGCTATGTGTCGTAGCAATAGATGGTGTCGTCGTCTTGTACATCAGCGCCACGCATCCAGCCACGATTCGTAAGGAACTATGTCTACTTGTCGTAGCAGCGACTGATGATGCCAAGCGGGTCGAACAGCAGCTACAGCGGCCTGCCCTGCGAGTCCCTCGGCATCTTGTCGTCAGGGATGACCTGTGCGACCGTGCCTTTGGAGCCCTAGAAGCCGGAGTTGCCTGACCATACTGCCTTGCCGTTCCTGCGCACGTACAGCGTATGGTACTTCTACACAGTGGCACAGTACACGTAGCCGTCGTAGGCGACCCACTGCTACACGTCGTCCGCATCATAGTTCACAGGCACATCCCGCAGAGTACCTTCCGCACCTGTACGCATCTACAGCAGCTCGCCATAATGTTCACTTGCCTGCACCAGCCGATACTTGGCAGGTCCCTGTGCGGCATGTATCCTGACAAGGTTACTGTGGTTGGGAGTGACCATGAGGTCGATGTCTCTTGTGCAGAGCTTGTACATCGAATCCTTATGTCTGTATCTGTGCACCATCACAGGCTGCTGCAGCTATATCATATCGGAATCGGGATCGAGAGTGTATACCTTATCCTGCAATGTGAGCTGAGCAAAACGCTTCCAGCCGTCAGCAGTCAGTACCTACGTCTACTCATCGTAGCACATCTTGTCACCCACCTACAGCGGCTTGCTGACGGTAGCGTACACCTTGATGCCGCTCTTGGTATTCGTCACATCCGTGACTGTGCCCGGTGTGCTGTGCTACCATGTCTAGGTAACATCGGTGAGGATCCTCTTGCCGAGTGTACCTGGAGATGGCTCAGTTGTACGGATGCCCAGAATCATCGGATCACCCGGCTGCAAAACAGTGCCCGGCTTGACCACGCCAAAATCGTCCAGTTTCTACAACTGCTACTTTGTGTACTGTCCGGGCTTCCAGGTGTTGTACAGCTGCTTGGACGTACGGATGGACTTGTCCTTGTCCATGCCTGTCTTGTACATGATCGTGTAGCCCATCTTCTTCGCCGCCGACTACGACAGCGCACAGGCATCCTCATACGTAGCTCCGTGATAGCTCATGTAGCCTACACGCAAGTTCCTGCCTGTGGCTGCAACACCGTTGTCGTCAGTGTAGTTGGAAGACGCCAGCAGCTGGCCCTTAGCAACCTTGTCACCGGCCTTGACCTTCACGTAGTTGGTCAGCCAGCCCTTCGCATTGGCAGGGAAGTTGTCGTACAGATACACTGATCCCTTCGTGCCGTCGTCGTACAGCATGTCGATTCTGTCCTTGCGAACAGCTTTCACCATGCCGGGCTTCTATGCCCACTGTGTGCCGAGGAGTCTTCCGAGTCTCGTAGGCATGTCCTATCCGGACTGCTAGTCAAGTGCGCGAACAAAAGGAGCCTAACGCTACTGGAGAGGGACTGCCTGTGTTCCGTACTTGCTGTTATGTGTGATGATGCCGTTCGCAACAGCGTACACGTTGTCGTCACAGTCGATGTCGATCATCATTCCAGGTGTCGGCATTTCCTCTATACTGACAATGGGCTATAAGATGACATCGTGCTTGCCTCTCTGTATGGGAAGCAAGTGCAGTGCTCTGTGGATTCTGTGATCAGGAAGCACTGCGTCTCTGAAGTTGGTATCGGTGTCGATCTTCGTGAGCATGAACGCAACACCGTCGCGCACAGTCGGGTTCGGAAGTCTCAGCAGCCAGTTGTCACCTGTGATGTCCTATGCGACTGTATCCAGAGTCTTGAAGAAGGAATCGAGGAAGATGCTCGTATAGCCTCTGTCGAGTGAGAGCATGCTTTTCGGTATGCGTTTGTGCTGCTAATCGCGACCGATGTTCTACGCAATCCAGTCCCTGAAGACGCAGTCCTTGATGTTGCACCAGGTCTGCTACTTATGTGTGTATATTGTGTAGTTCACAACACCGAGCTGTGCAAGAGCATCTGTGATGTCCTGTCTCTGATCTGTTTCAGGGTTCCTGTCGCGAACGAAAGAGAACCTGACAGTTGTTCCCACTACCTACAAAGAGGCGCACAATCTGCCCATCAGTACAGCTATCTGCTTTGTGACAGGCTTGCCTGCTACAGTTGCACTCCTTACAGGTACAGTCTGGAACACTGTTCTTGGAACAAGCATGCCCTGTTTGAGCTATGAAGCAGGAACAAGGTTAAACTTGTCGTCTTTGTATATGTACCACTTGTGGCACGGAGATGTGATGAGTGTTCTGCCGGACTGGAGTATGATCTTGCGGAACTTGCTCTTTTTCTCAGGTACTCTGGGGACAACATTGCGTACCTTGTACAGAGCTTCGCTGCCGTTGCTGTCACATCCTGCAAGATATATGGTGCCGACATGTCCCACTCTCTTTGCAGGGATGATGTCTGTGTATCCGTCTTTGTCTACAACAAGCACAGGTGTATCCGGATGCAAACAGCCCATCAGCAGACGCATCGACTTGATGCCTGAATACATGGGCACGTAGTTGGCTGCCATCGAGTATGCATCATCCGAGTGAGGAAGTATGTAGTCGATATCGGACTTCTTGACAATGCGTACGCCTCTGGGACCGCCCATTGCGTACACGTATTCGTCGTCCGTGTTCATGTACTAGTTGGTTGTGACTACTGAGGCTGCAGCTTTCTGGGAGTCGACAGGCTCTATCTTGCCTGTACGGACATTGAGCATGTTCTGGTACAGCTTGCCGTCTGTGCCCTTCATGACGTTCTTTGTCATGTAACCTGTAATGCCGGGACTGTTGCCGCACCAGAAACCTTTTGCAGCTCCCGGAAGCTTCACGTATACGAGACCTCCTGGAACAGTGGGACAGTAAACCTTGCCCTTGTATTCCTATACATAATAGCCTGATCTCTATCCAAGCCCTTGCAGTGTGGACTGGAATGTTCTGTGCCAGGTAACTGTGTACAGGAAATCTTCCTAGGGGTTGACCTGACGTTTTGTGTGCTCGTATTTCTGCAGCTCTTTTATGATATTGACAGACTGTCCGAGCTCGAACATGAGCCTTGCAAAGTCATTTGCGAGTCTGCTTGAAATGGTGCACAGATCTCTGGCGCCTTTGCCGTCACCCTTGAGGATCGCATCGACGAATGCCCATCTTGCTGCAGTTGGAGCATGGAAGATCCACTCAGGGATGAACTTGTCTTCGCTGTGTCCGAACTGTTTGACATACATGTACAGCTGCTTCCGAAGGATTGTAATATTGGCTGATCCGTCTCTGCTGTCTATGCTGTAGATGAACGGAAGCCTGTCCATAAGCTGCAGCACCTGTGCGTAGTGCTCAGGATTCTTTGTAGGAGACTGTGTAATACGGACTCTGTAATTCTGTCCTCGCTTGGTTGTGTGTAAGTCGTGACTGCCCTAGCTGAGATACCAGCCCATAAACTAAGCGAAGTCGACAATGTCCACTTTCTATATGTTCTTGCAGTTGGATGTTGTGGACTATACCTGCGGCAAGTAGAACCACTTCTGCTTCTAGTCGACTTTGGACGCTTTGTCGACAGCACACAGAACCTTCACTGTATTACCGAAGACCTGATCGATGTACTGTATGCTGTAGTCTTTATCCTGTGCTACATACATCCTGTGGCTGGGAGTGACGGAGAACTTGATATAGCGACCGTTGTAACAGTACATAGGTCCGTCATGGTCGTAACTGTTGAGCGCTATCGGCTTGTTCCATGCGGGTCTGCCGTCTATAAGTGTGGCGAACTAGTCGTCCATGGACATCTATGAGACAGGTTTCCAGCCCTTCTTGGTCAAAATGAGCGTATCTGCTCGGAAACACTTCTAACTTGTCCGGCTCGAACCGATGTAGCCATAATAGGAAGGCTGCACAAGACGCATCTCAATAGGCGCAACCTAGTCGCTGGATATACCGCCCTCACCGACACGTGTGACCTTCATGGAATTGTCGATGCCGTCGAGAGGTGTACTGTTGTCGACGAACTGCGAGAGGTTGCTCTGATGGAACACTGCACTGACGTGCGGCTACAGGCTGCCTGAGTTGATGAAGTCGACGTTGCCTCTGTTGGTAGCTTTCCACAGCATGGACCTGGCTACGCTGCCTCCGTCCTTCTGTATTCTCTATGCAAAGTATTCTACAGGTCCGAATACTTTCTGATACCTGAGCGAATCCTTCGCATCTCCTTCCTGCTAGCCTCTGGAGATTCCGAGGAGCTTTTTACTGGAAGCGAGCATGAGCTAAGGAGTGACTCTGTCTGTATCCACGCCGACAGTGCTCATGTTTACATCATTGGAAAAGCGAAGCTACCTGACCCAGTCTTGCGCGTTCTTAGGAGCTTTGCCGGAGGTATTAAATGGAGCCATGAAGGTTTCCTTTCTGTAGCTGAAGTATATCAAAAAGCTTAGCGCGTAAGAGCAGTGCACAAAAAAGCCCCCTTACCTGTTACAGTAAGAGGGCTTTGCGGGCCTGAGATTACCTCAGACTCCAATAACCACACCTTGCGGGATCTGGTTGACTGTCTTCACGACAACGTCCATACTGGTTCCGGCCGGAAGCTAGCCCACAGTTACCGGGGCCAGTGTAGAGCTCTTGACCAGCGGGATAATCGCTCCGCAGTTTGTAACCAACGTGGCTTCACTGGAGTCGGAGGCTCCGGCTGACACTATATCGCAGGTTATTTGCGGGCATCTCTGCAGATTGCAGAGGCACGCATAGATCCTGTAATATTGGGCTCCTGTAGCCTTTGTAGTGGCGTACACTTGCCAGCGTCCGCAGTTCTTTACCAATGCGCAGCATGCCATTGTGAACCTCCATCTTAGTTGCGAGGGAGGCGGAAACCTCCCTCATCGGTTATCACTGATTAGAGCATCCTCAGCAGCTGTTTGTCGGCGGGCATCCGGGATACGCCCTTACGCCACAGTTAGTGACAATCGAGCTTATCTTGTCGTTGATGCTGACAAGCTGTGCGTTGGTAGCAGCAGCATTAAGACCGACAACGTTCTGCGTGCGCAGAGCCGCGATCTAAGCAGCCTGATCCGCAATCTTCTGCTGATTGAGCGCATCGAAACGCGCCTGGATAGCAGCTGTCTGATTGTTGAGCTGGTTGCTGAGAGCTGTCATCGAGTTGGCGATGTCTCTGCTGTTGGAAGCAACCTGCTGGCCGATGTAGTTCAGACCTGCGAGAGTCTGACCGGACTCAACACCCTGCTCGAAGCATGTCGAACAGTGACCGTTCTAAGCGGCTACAGCATACCCTGCCGGGAAGCCGTAACCTCCACACCCTCCAAACCCTCCGGGACCGCGGGAACGACCTGCCCAGTATCCAAGAGCGCCGCCGATTATGGCAGACAGACCCACACCCCATCCGGTGTGACCGCAATTCGTATCATTGTAACTCATTTCTTACCTCATTTTCAGGTGCTGTTATTTTACAGGTGGAACAGGTGCACCTTTTGGCTGTTCCGCCGTTCTCCACGGAGGCTATTTCGCACTTCCTGTAACCTGCACGCTCGGGATCCCTTTTGGAGCTGTCTAGGTTTTCTTTTCAGCTTGAAATAGTCCGGTTTTCCTGCCCATCTACATGAATCTGGGCATGATTTTGTCATGGAGCTGCTATATTTCCTATATTGTGCAGTTCCATCCTCGCCGCTAAGCGAAGGAGTTTGCAACGTCTATAATGGGATAACCGGCGCAATCGGCTGCGGCTATCTATGCCTAGTAATCCTGGAAGCCCATGCGCAGTCCGCTCTGGTAAATGTGCATAAATCTCTGCTGTTTCTGCAGCTACTTATCCACTAAACCCGGACCATTCTTTATGCCGTCCATGAACTGACTCACACATTTGCTTATGTGATCGACAGGCTGTCCGAACACCGATTCCAACTTACCCTTTATCTCAGGAGACCCGGAGAGAACAGGCACCAGCAATCCCATTATATCCATATTCGTTTTACTCCATGTATTCGTCGACGAGATGTTTCATAAATCTTGATACCTAGAACTAGATGGACTCATACAGAGCATCTGCTATCCGTTCAGGGCATCCGTGACACAGAACATGCGCCAGTGCGCTTTTCACATCATCTTCGGTAGTTGGCAATGCCTACAGCTACACGATACGCTTGATGTTATGTCCCGCCTTCTACATGTACTTTTGCGACTTCCAGTCGAACGTTTCGAGCACCTACTCGAGCTCCACATCCTACTAGACCTTCATTTGCTTTGAGGCATGCGCCGGAAGCATTTTGTACACCCGCTATACCTAAGCAGGCGAGACTTCGTGCATGACTCCATCCAAGGATTTGATTTGCATTTTCAATACCTTTCAGTTCGTTTGTTTTTGCAGACCCCGTGTCTGTTTGTGCATATAATACAAATGGGCCACCTCCCTTGCCAGTTTCGAAGGGAAGCGGCCCATTGAATGTGCTGTATGTAAGCTTACTTTACATTGCCCAGTGTCTGGGAAGGTGATCCTTCAGGTGCATCTACTGTAAGCTTGTTGTTCGGCTTTGCCTGCGCAATGTCGGGTTCCGGAGGCTTAAGCATGTCGTTGATGCTGCGCTGCATTCTTCTGTGCGCCTGCATGTAGGTCATAGGAGTGTTCTAGTTGTTCTGCTCCTGAAGAGACTTGAGCTCTGCAGTTTTTGCGTACGCCTATTTGTATGTCATTGTGTCCTCTGCTTATGCCTGCGCTTTACGCATCTTAAGATAGGCTTTTGCTGCCTACCTCACATTTGCGTCTTTGTCTTTGGTTGCCTTGAGCGCACCTTGGATGTCGCGTTCTTTTGCGGCTGCTGATTCCTGAGCCATAGCATTACCGTACCTCTTGTACAAATTGTAAGAAGCCATTCCAGGTACTAGCAGATTACCAAGAGTATGCCATGGAGAGATACCGGCTTTAAGCTGCTGCTTGTTCGATCTCGTAGGCGTCGCCAGAGCTGCTGCCGCTGCTACAAGCTGTGCTGCACCGAAAGCTCCGAGAGCGCCCAGTTTAATGTCCTAATGTACATTGGAGTTGACAATTGCATGCGGCAGGGCGGCTTGTATGGCATTACCTGCAACCTACGAAGCAACACCGGCGTCCTTACATATTTGTGCGTACTTTTACAAATACCTTCTTTTTTACATTCAATAAGGTCTATTCTGACTAATGCGAAGATCTGTAGCCGGTAGACCACAACCCATGTGCCTAATTCGGAATAACTGTGTTATTCATTCCTGGAACCTGTCTAAGCAATATAGGATTATTTTTTGACAGGAATCCGTTACTGCTGTCCTTAAGTTTGTAGTCCTAAGGTATGTAGTTCTATGCTGTAACAGCTGATTTAGGCTTTCTTACTCTGAACATCTACAACAGACGCTTTACAGGATTTAACACTACAGGATCGAGTGTTATCAGTTTGTCTACAGGTCTATTGACTTTGTCAGCTACAGCTATTGCTGTACCGCCTCCTGCAGAATGCCCTATAAGTGTTACCTTATCTTTAGCTCTGAGACTGTTTATAAAGTTAACAGCTTTGTCCTGCTATCCCCAGTCAAGCACAGCCATATTTGCACCCGGTATCAGCTTCTTGGCATACCTGGGAGCAGTGTTCATTCCACCTATATACACTATATAGTGTTTACCTGGTGCCTTGTCGTCGGTATCGACTGCAGGCAGCTGGTTCTAACCTCCAAGAGGAAGCCCTCCTGTTAGCTATATGAAGTTCTGAAGACCTGTATAAAGCGCAGTACCGCCGAGAGCTCCTGACAAACCTGATACAATAGCATTGAGTGTGCGTTTTCTTTTATCGTGTTTGCGCAGCTTGCTTATCAGCAAAGACAAACCTGCAGCTCCGCCTCCTGTCACACCGGCATATGTAAGAGCACGTTTCCAGTCCCAGTGCTATGGGAATCTGGTTACTATGCCTTTAGCTATATCGGACGCAACGCTCATGAGTTGTAATTGTAGATTCTGTTGGAAGCTATGCGTGCCTTCTACCCGGTACCGTACTACTTATTGGTATTGTACAGCTAGTCGCCCCACGCCTGTTTCATCTGCTAATCTGTAACACCTAAGTCTTTCAGCACAGTATATGCAGGAGCGTTTGCAGTGCCTCTGCTGATCTGGAAGACACCTTTGCTGGGAACAAATGTCATGCTGAATCCAGCTCCAGTGCCTTTCTTCACATTGAACTGTGCTGAAATGTCATCATCGTTGTTCTTGCGTGTATACACACCAGGCTACAGACGCATGATGTTATTGAATGTGTACTCATGGCCTGAGTTGATGAACGTGCCGCGATCTGTCATGTATGGAACTTTCAGGAGTGTCTGCGGCTTCGTTCTTGAGACCACCTGATTAGTTGCAGCATCTCTGAGCACATAGCTGCCACGAAGTCTTCTGCCTACAGACGTCCCCTACAGAACAGCTTTCTTCTGGTCAGCATAAGAGAATTCCTATGGATCTGCGTAGTCGAGGTTCTACACCTACAGTACATATTTATCATTGTACAGAGGGAATCTCTTCTGAACAGCATTCTTAACACGCTCAAAGATCAACTTGCGCTGAGTCTTGTAGTCATCAGCTCTGTACATGACAGTTGGTGTAGGATCCAGCACATCAGAGATGAACTGCATCTTCTGTCGCTGGATATTATTGACTGTTCCCTGCAGCTACGGCATATCGGCTCCTTATTACATCAACACATCTCTGTAGGAAGTGCTGTTAACAGGAGTCATTTCCTGAGGGCGCTTCTTATTGTTGATGTTGGCATTGAAAAGCTCTATAAGCCTGGGATCGAGCGGCTTTGTCTCGACGTTCTCCTAGGCTATTCTTGCTTTATTATATGCCTATATGCCCTTTTTGTAAGCCTTGAACTTGACTGTCTGCGGATCATTTCTCCGAGCATACTTGAACCCGCCTACAAATGAAGCGGCAGCAAGCAGAGCAACAGCTCCGCCAAGTGCGCTTACCACAGGCCCTGATACACCCTGCTTTTCGGAAGCTGTCTTAGTCACAGGGGCTTCCTGCTCAATCAGGTCCTGAACTCCGCGTCCCTTGAGGATTCTGCGCTTGGAGATTCTGGCACGCTACGCCTATTCATTGGCAATGTCCCGATCAAGTTTCTTGGACAGTTTGGTATCGTAATATTTATCAGCATTCTTAAAGGACGCCACAAGAGCGAGCAAGGATGCAGCAGGAGGTACAACACCAAGAGCAAACGAATACGGATCGGTATACTTTACAGCATTACCTACAAAGGCTTTCTTCTCGACACCGCTGCTGTCAGATTCCTACAGCTGCTTCGCTTTGCGCTGTTCCGCCTGCGTATATCCAGCCATGGCACCTGTAGGTCTTTTGTACAACTTCTACAGTTTTCCACCTGCAGTAGCGGCTGAATTGGCGTTATCTATGGCATCCAGCTTCATGGAGTGCATAAGATGTCTTGCTCCCCATGCTCCAAGCCCAAGTGCACCGGCTCCGGCAAGCACCTTTGCGACAATATGTGCGGACTTGGCAGGCGCACCTGTTGTTTCCCACTCGCTTCCCTTAGCGCCACGGAACATATTTATGAACCATGACGGCACGTAATCTCTGCCTGAAAACAAAAATGAAAGCGGGTTGATGGTGTTGACTACAGATTTGACAGACGGCGCAGTCGTTATGGTATTCGGCAAAATCGGATCACTCATTGTTCTGTTCCTATTTGAGGTATTCAAGTCTCGGGTTCAACTAATAGCTAAGAGAGGCGTATGTAACAAGCACAAGAAATTTATTAATCTGAGGGCAGAACTGTCTGTCCTAACTGTAAACACGAATGAGACCCTAAGCCTACTTCTGTCTGATATCTCTGTACTGCTAGACAGATTTCCTGTCGTCGTACTAAGGTGACAGATAGCCTGTCCAAACGACAACGCCCTGCTTAAGCTGAAGCGCTCTCTACAGCTACTAAGCATTGCTGACTTTCAGATCCTGTGCAGCCTTATCTACAGGAATACCGTTATATGTATTCTTGTTCCTGTAGTCCCACATGGATTGCGAAGTGTCGACTGTCAGCGCCGGTTCCTATGCCTGGTCCAGCTGTAACAGAAGCGCTTCCTATGGTCCGATACCATTCATCAGGCAAACCTCATCGGTTTGACTTTCTTGCTGTAGGCTGCATTGGTGTCTTCACGCTGCTAGAGAAGACGCTGTGTTTCATTGTCTCTTTTGAGTCTGGCAAGCCTGTGCTACTTCTACAGGTTCTATACGTCCTGAACGCCAGGTGTCGTAAGTTTGCCTGCGGCATATCCGGCAGCGGCGCCGCCAACAGCAGGAGTCAGCATAGTCACAGCCGCGATCAGATACGCTCCGTTTGCCAGAGCCTACCCAAGTCCTGCTTCCTTGTTCATCTGTCTATAAACATCAGAGTATTTCATTGTATCCCTTTATTACGTATACATTAATTCAGTATCGAGTACAGAGCCTGTGCAAATCCGGCAGTATTGGCAACCTGACCTCTTACAGGCTAAGGCAGCCCCATCACGGAACCGACCACATCTGTAAACATACCTGCCAGAGAACCCTGAACAAGACTCTTGACAGCTTTATCTGTAACACCCTCAAATCTGAGCTTGGTATCGAACTTGTTGACAGCGCTGTCATAAATGCTGCCAAGCGTCGTCTAGTTACCGTATGCTTTAGCTGCTGTGATAATAGATGTACCAAGATTGCGCTAATACGGTGAATCCTTTAGGTATGGATTATGCTGTATCATGCTGACAACTGTATTAGGATTCAGTGTCTGCGAGAAGTCTATCTGCGGTTGATATCCGTCAGCCTACCATAAAGAAGCAATCTTCTTGAGTTCGGCTTTCTTCTTTACAGCCCATGAAGTGAGTCCGTAATAAGGCTGCCCTGGAGTGACATTCATAGCCAGAGCAACAGCAGCCGGAGTCAGACCAAGCATCAGAGGCAGACCATGCTTGCCGACCCATGAGTTCTACATCTAGTCCAGGCCCTATTCCATCTACGCAGGACGGGTTCCAAGAGCCGCGTTAATTCTGGGATCTCTTCCCAAATGTTTCAACAGCTTGTTAACAGGGCGCTTAAGCATATAAGCAACAGGCAATCCAATACCTGCGAGCAGTAAAGACTGCCCTAAGGGACTCTTCACCTTACTCTGGTAGCTCTATACAAGCTTGGATATTGGATTTGATTTCGGCAGCTAGTTCACGCGTAATGTCCTTCCTGTTGTCTGCGCATATTCATCTGCACAGCCTAGTCAAGCATCTGCTGGAACCTGGCATCCTTATAGTTAACCTGCGGTGTCTATGCGCGTCCGCTAAATAGGCTGTAAAGTAAAGGAAGCCCTACGAGAAGACCTGCACCAAGGCCGACAGTTCCCCACAGACCCGACTTGGATCCGAACAAGTCCTGGAACTACTTGGAGTAACCCTTGGACATTCCCCACAGCTTAATAGCCTGCGGCAGGTTATTGATAGGATCTTTCCATATCTGCTACTTCACTCTGGGATATATCTGGTCGTACAGCTGCTTGCCGAGCTTCGACACATCTTCACCTGCGTGCTGCTGCAACATGAGTAGCTTCTATGCGTATCCTATAGGATCATTGTTAGAGGCTATCTGATTCTTGATGTTCTGCACATATCTGTCTTTCATACCTGCAGCTATCTAAGCGGTATACTGGTCGGAATCATGCTGCAGATTATTTTGCGCAAGCCATTTATTGTACTCATTCTGACCTTGTACCATCTGATGCAGCTGAGTCAGATCTGTGTTATCTCCAACAACCTGCTGTACAACCTGATTGCGCATCTACGGAGACCACTTGGCTTTCAGCGCCTATGCACCTATGGCTCCCTGCTGGTTGCCGTATCGCAGCTGCTCCAGTAGCTGCTGACGCTTAACAGGATCTTTCTATTGCGACAGCTGCTTGTATAGCTGCATCTTCTGCTTTGTAGCGTCGACAACACCCTGCTGCACCACAGAGGCAGGAATCATTTTGCCGAATCCTGCCTGTACCAAGCCTGTATTTTGCGCTGCATACCTTGCTGCGTTGCGCCGCTACTACAGAGCGGCTATTCTAAGCCTCTGCAACTATGCGGGATCCTGCTGCGCCTAAGGCTTCATGTAATATGCTCTGTATGCCTACTACGCTGTAGCATGCACTGTATTTTTGGTCGTGTCACCATTATTCCGGATTGTCTGGCGCACATACTATGGCGTATTCTCCAGTACACGCTCAGCTGTAGGGTTATTCGGATCCTGCTCCAGAGTTCTGTATGCTGCAGCACGGTCCTGCTGTGTACGCTGTAAATTATAAGTATCCGGTGTTCTTCCAAGTGCGTAGTCGACAGTATTATTGCCCTACGGAACAACATCTTCAATTGAGCCTACACCAGGTATGAACAAGAACTGTCCAGGAGTTCTGAATGGACGAACGAATCGTTGCATCGGGTTGTTCAGCTACTGCTGATAGCTTTGCATGACAGTGCGCTGCTGTCCTGTCAGCTGTGGCATTCTGTCCAGTCTGGAAGGATCCTGTTGTATTTCCTGTAAAGTGTAGTACTCTGTCGGATTCTGATTCTGAGCGTACGCATTGGTCAGACCCATGGCGCTCATACCTAATCCGAGTATCTTACCAAATTTGCCGGGAGCTCTGAGACCGCTTCCAGTCCAGTACGCCGAGTTCATAGTGCTCCCCCACTGTCTCGCTTTACCGAGATACTGCTATCGCTGCTACGGAGTCCACTACGGATGCATCTTTGCTACTGTCTGAGCATACACCTAAGGAGCTGCTTCAATTGCCTAACCTGTCAGGTAGTCTTTGATAAAAGTCCCTGTACCTGTGCGTAACATGCGTGCGGCTGTTCCTGCAGGCTTGACGGCATTGACAGCTGTCTGCGCATCTTTGGCTGCCTTAGCTGCTGTCTGCGCAGCTCTGACAGCTTTTGCACCTGTTGCGATACCTGTGGCAGCAGCTCCAAGAACTTCCCCTCCTGCAAGAGTAGCTGCAGTCGCTGCAGCTGTAGTCCCTGCTGTATTCAGCGCCTGGCCTGCATTAAGGCTTTTCCAGGACATGCCTGAGCGGTCTCTGATAAACTGCTGTCGACGCTTCATGACGTCAAGAAGATCTTTTCTGTCGGAAGCGCCGTAATTGCCTTTGCCCTGCTGCAGCCTGTCAATAGTCCTGTTATTCTTATAGTACTGGTTGGCATCGGCCATGTTCTGACCTACAGCCTGTCCATAGTTCTTCAGGTCCTGCCACCAGCCTGCAGACTTGGCGAGCGCCCTGTCAAAAGCAGCTCTTTTATCGAGGTACTGTCTTATCTTCGTCTTCATTGCGGCATCTTGGATTGTGCTACTGCCTGCGAGGCGGTCTGCTGATCAATGTTCAACAGTATCTGCTTAACCTGTGCATGGAGCTAAGGATTCTGCTGCTTAAGCTGCACAAGAGCAGCTCTGCGTGCACCAGGACCCTGCGTAACTCCTGTGTCGAATATCTGCTGAGCTATCTGCTGTGCCTGCTGGAACAGCGCCTACACACCTGCAGACTGACTGTTCTGCAAACCTGAAGGCATCGGCGGTATACCTGCTCCTGCAGGAGCTGCTGGCATAGGTGCGCCTTGCTATGCTCCCTGCTGCGGCATGTTGGCCTGCTGAACCATCTACATGTTCAGCTGTGCAGCTCCAATGCCCTATGATCCAGGAGGAGGCAGCACTGAAGCGGTCATCTACATCTGCTGCTGATTCGCCTGGCTCTTTGCGGCTTCTTCTGCTTCGTAGTTCTGTTCTTCAAGTTTCTTGTTGACCTAGTCCTTGAAGTCGAGTCCTATAGTACTCAGAACAGTGTCTGTAGAGATAAGTCCGCTGCCCAGCATGTTAAGGATGGTCTGTTTGTGCATGTCGTCCTAAACGAACGATGTCTTGTCAAGGCGTACCGACACCTGATCAAGCAGATGCACCTAGCAGATTCTGTCTACAAGCCATCTGAGCCCGTAATCAAGATGCGAAGTAAAGTGTATCCACTGCCGCTAAAACATTCTGAGACCCATAGATGGCGCTACTGCCTGGAATGTAGTCTGTCTGATCTACAGAGGAATTGCCATATCCTACAGAATTCTGTCCTAGTACCACTTCATCAGCTACACAGGTGCAAGCTGCTTCGCCTAGCCGCCAAGCATCTGATAGTTGAGCGGGAACGGAGATACCACCCACTGAGAGGGATTCTCTCTGATCCCTTTAATGGCTTCCATAATGAAGTTCTTGACAGCGTGGCCGCTGATAGGCTGCCTGAGGTTGTCCTGACCGGCAAGAAGCTGCTGTGTCGGAGGACTGATCATTCTTATCGGAGCAATGAAGTCGGTTGCAACCGCCTAATTGAACTTATCAAGATATGCCAGTCTGAGAATGTTGTTGAAGCTGCTGAGGAACAGAGGAGTACCCCAGCCCTTGTAGAACCTGTCCATTGAAGCCAGCGTGTCTGTTCTGAGATGCAGAAACTTATCGACAGGGAACTATATGAACTTCTAAGAGAAAGCTCCTTTGAGGAACACTTTGGGTGTTGTTCTGAGATATACAGGATCGCCCTACACGATCGCATTCTTGATGTGCGAAGGCATCTTGTACAGATATGTGTACTAACCTGTAAGCTAGTTGAACTTGAGCTGAACATCTCGCGGGGAGTAGATCATAAACCTGATCTTGCGCCCGAGCTAGTCACTGGTGATTTTGTCAACCATCAGAAAAGTGACCTTTTTGCCGCACTTAGGACACACGCCTTTGCACTATCCGTCCCACTGAAAATCTACTTTCGGTACCACTTTATCCATGGCTACCACGAACTTACGACATTCAGGACAGCACAGTGTCCGGTTGATCACAGGCATCGCATATACGAACACATTGCCCATTGTGGCAAGCTCCTAGCCAATGCGTATCAGAAGCTACAGCAGATTGTAACCGTCCTTGAGCAGCTCCTATGTGTGCTTGAGCGAGTCTGTGTCAGTCTAAGAGGGAGACTATTTGCTTGTTACTGTTATATCGGCAGCGAAGTATCTGACGACCTTGTTGATAGCTGTACCTATGACAGGAAATCTGTCATGCATGTACTATGCCCAGTCGAAGCACTATTTGATGGTCTTTGGAAAGAACCTGTTGGACCGTGTGCTGAAAGGGTTTGCAAGTGATCTTGTATATCTCTTCTAATACATCTAAGCTCCTTAACCGAACACTAAAGCATTTCTGAGAGATATAGCCTGTACCTGTTCCTATGTTATGCCCTGCTTCTGCTCAGATATGCGAACGAACTGACCTGCGGAATTCTTGCCTGTAAGTACATATCCCTAAGATGAATCGGACTATACAAAAAGCAACATTTTCCCTGGCTACACATAGGCATTGGAAAAGTCTGTCTTATGCTTCGGCTGAATATATTTCGCCATGGTTGCTCCCTGTTACAAATTAAGCAGATTGAAACTGAAAGTTTTATTTTGCGAGAAATCGGGAATGCCGTTCTTTCCCTTCTAGCTCTTGACAGCGCCTCTTGTGAGCCCGTCTGTTCCCACGAAGCTTGTCTGCTATGTAGGTTCATAGTACTAACGCTATGTAACCGACTGACAGCTTACCACGAAAACGATCGAACATATCAACAGAACAGCAATCAGTATATTACGCATTTGAATCACTCCCTACTGCAACTTCCTTCATCCAGCCTTTGGATATGTTGCGCTTCTAGTTGCGTATTACAGCTTCTCTCTAGGCGGACAACTAGGCGGACACCTGAACGCGCTATGCGTCTTTCTACAGAGTAACCTGTCTGAGAAGCGGAAGCGAAGCCAGCGTATAGGAGAACTTGTTCTTCCGCCACTGATACATGTGCCTCAGCTAATGCACAACTGTGGAGAATATGCTCTACAGCCATGTGATCTGCAACTATGTCTATGCATCCTATTCAAGATTAACAGACAGTTCAGGCGGCTGGATATATACAGTGTCGCTGCTCACAGGACAGAAGGCTCCGAGAATGTCCGACTACTGCATTGCCGGACACCACTTGAACTGCACAGTATCGATCTTTAACGTACGCAGCCACAGACCGTCCGTTGTTAATGAAAATTTATTGAGAGTTTCTCTTATGTACTGTTGCCAAGCCTGATTCAGAGGCTGGCTGTTCTTAAGCTGAAGTATGGTAAACATAGGTATCCTTATAGACAGACGCTGGTTTCCTTGTAGTCTAAAAATAAGGAGCACGTAAATGTCAGACTCTATTTCCAACGACATAAAGTACTTGGACAACACGCTGCTTGTTGCTCAGGGCGGTGGTGTAATGTCTCCGTAGATACTCACAGGGGTATACAGAGCCTTCTAGCAGCATGGAGCTGTTCCGGGCAAGGTTCTCGCATCTTCAGGTGGTGCACTATTCAGCGGTCTGTATTACAGCGGACATAACAGCGCATGGTTCACAGACCTAATGGAAAACAAGAGCATCTCTTAGTGGATGGAGCTTGCACCTGTGCAGGCTGTCAAGAGCGCATACAGCAAGAGCAACTACATCATCGACAATACCGGACTCGCAGGATTCCTTCTGCAGAACATGACAGTCAGTGCAATGGACCGTGTGCAGGTATCTGTCACCAGACTTAATGACTATACGAGTCACATGAAGGCTGCTACGCCTACGTGGGTGCTTGCAGCTACGAGTATTCCGTTTCTGTTCATGCCTGTTAAAGTTGGCCAGGAGCTGTACGGAGATGGCGGTGTACTCAACAATATACCGTTGCCTTCGGTTCAGTAGACAGCAAAGTACGATGATGTGTACGTGGTGCTGACACCGCCTACAAAGTACACTGGCGAAGTACAGGGAATAGCAGGACTGCTGCAGCTGCTCAATGCTGTTATGGACAGAGAAGTGATGCAGTTGAAGTAGGCAGGATATCTGGAACTTCCAAATGTACATCTGATAAGACCCGTATAGAGCTACAACGGGAATCTGCTCAAATGGTCGGATGGTTTCGGTATGCGCGAAGAAGCGTATCAGCAGACACAAGCTATATTGGAGGCAGAATGAGAAAGATACTTATTACGGTGCTGCTTGGCTGTGCTATGTATTTTGGTGCAGGCTGCATGGGCACTGCAAAGTACAATTATGCTCAGGACTAGAAGTGGCTGACATAGCAGCTGCAGCAGGGAAAGATCACACAGGAACAGTACGATAAATACAGCACACAGATTGCGAAATAAAAATCCCGCGCCGGTATGGTGACGACGCGGGAAAACATACGGAGGTACATTATGCGTTACAATGTACATCTATAGTCTAACATCACTGTGCTTCAGTCAAAGAAGAGTCCGACGCCTATGTAATGTTAAATACAGTGTTGACTGCCGAGAAAGCTTCTTCCGCCTGCTGCTTGAACTGTGCTATGTATTCCTGATCCTGCATCTGCTATGAGAGCATGCTCTGTACCGTTGCGTTGAGCGTGCCCTACACAGCGAACGCCTAATTGATCATCTGTATACCGAACGCAAATATAGCTTTGAACTGTACCTTTGTAAGCTATAGCATTTTAGGCATACCGTCACACCAGCACTTCCAGTATATAGTATATGTGTCCGGTTGCGATGCAATAGCCAGCGCAAGGCTGTTGCACATAGTAATGGAATCCTGCGTGGTTTCGAATGTATAATGCTGAGAATCTCTGACGACAGTGACTCCGCCATATGCAACCTTGCATTTTTCCTGATACAGGAATTCGGTTAGCTCCTGATATGTGGCAGGAGGAATCACGAACGTATCGCCAAGCTGATATGTCTATACAGACTGATACACTGTACAATTAGGATATAGATTCTCGACGTCCTGATTGTCGTCGTGTATTGCAATGACTGACTGGGTTGTATTGGATACTGCGTATTTCATTGGTCACCTTGCTGTTAGTAGCTGGCAGGAAGCGAGTTCAGGCTGTTGCTGTTACCTATTGTCTTATTGGCTGGTGCGCATTTAGTTGCAGCGGTTGTTCCTGATCTGTTTACTGTGGTACTGCTATACATAACACACAGATTGCGGAAATTGGAATTGAGCTACACGGAACCTATGTTGTTATAATTGATTGTGCTGTTGGAGTTGAACTAGATAAAGCTGTTATCCATGTATACTGCGTACGCCGAAGTACGCACTGTATTGGTTCCAGTAAACGTTACGTAGTTGCAGCTGCCAATAGCGAATGCCGCCCCTCCTGATGTTGAGTAACCTGTAGCCGAACAATTATTGATACCTACATTCGCTGTGTTCGCTATACTGAACACGTCTCCAACAATTCCTGTGCGTGTAGCTGCAACATCATTTATATATGTGGATACGTTTCTTACCAGCGCAATAGCTGTTCTGCTTGGACCTGTCACTGTACAGTGCTCGACTGCACAACGTATGCTGTCCTGAATTGTCAGCCCTCCTGCGAAAGTCAGATATGAGCATCCCGCTGTATTTGCATAGCTTATTGTAACATCGCCGGACAGTGTAACCTTGCTGGCGTCTTTTGATGTACTTGTGAGCAACACACTTGTACGAACTATACCTAGCGTGCCTGTATATGTGCCGTCATCGAAGGACACAGTTGTCGATCTTGACAGCGAGCCTCTGCCGTTAAGATAGTACATCAGCTGCTGTACTGTTTTAATCTATCGTGTCGCACCTACGTATATTGTTCTTGGTCCTACCAGCTATCTTCTGTACCACAATGACCATGTTCCATTGTAGTATCTGCGCTACCATGAGTCGCCCTGATCGTTATTTGTCTGATAGTCCTACCATGTCTGTATAAGTATGCCCGATCCTGTGTGTCCCTCTACATGCAGTACACCTGCCAGCTTGGACGGGTGATGTGACATAGTCGAACATGCTGCATTGGCAAGATTATAATAGTAACCTGGCGTAGTGTACGTATCAAGATCTGCCGAGGACGGAATGGCCTATCCTGTGAACATCGTACCCTGGCTTATGTTGCCGTTGGCATCAGCAGTTCCAGAATCAGTTACAACAGAGCGAACGATATTTTTGCTGCCCCACGTCAACGTGCCATCAGGTTTGCCGCGAAGACCTACAGCGTTTGTGCCGTTACTGGCTTGTAGAAGAAAATGACCTTGATTGGAGGTATTGTCTTTATCGAAAAGAACTATATCCGCGCCGTCATTAGAACTGGTTGCGTTGCCCCACACAGCGACGTAACCGCCCTTGGTTGGATTGCCTGCAATGACTCCGTTTCTGTTGATAACGCCAGTCATCGTCCCGCCTGACAGTTTCAGGTACGCATCATTGTCGTCGACCTTCTATATAGTGCCGTCGCTTTTGAGGATCCTCAACCCGACACCGTCAGTACTGTCCATTCCATTGTTGTAGCCATGGAATACAGTGAATGCTCCGACAGGCGGATTAACAGCCATCTAAGTGTCTGTGTATATTTTCTATGTGTTAGGCATTATGCTTCCCTCTGTATGTTCCAGCACTTGTACCACCAGTCAGGCTGACCGAGACCGATCTTGGAGCCTTCATACTTGGCGTACTAGTTGGCGCCTGACCACATTGCAGCGTATAAAGCAGCCTGTGCCGGATTCTATTGTGCGTACTGTGAATCGATGAAAGAGGCGTACTAGTCGAAGCCTCCTTTGAACTATGCGTTGCCTATGGCTCCACCTATCTGGTAACAGACCTGACGAAACATCTGACATGCGTTGTCAAAAGCTGTATAATCCACTGTCTCATGTGTGAGATAAGGAGCGATCTGCTATGCCGTCATATCAGTGAAGCCATGCTATTGCAGCCACTACACACAGGTATTGACATTGAATCTGTTTCCGTCGTTCCGTGGAGGATAAACCACGGAACCGTTCTATATCTTAGCGTACATTCATACTCCTTATGCGACAGTCTTTGTATATGCCAGATTGGCTATGTAGCTCTATCCGTCCCATCGAATAACAAGTGCATACAGCGTATTGGCACTGTCGAAGTTCGGCGCCGAACTAACCCACACAAGATTATCTGGCAGTGAGAAACTGACAACCGTGCCGTCCATTACAAGCCACAGCTCAAATGTGGAGCATCTGCCTGCGCTCATGTTGGTAGAAACGAATGAGATGCTCTAACCTGATACAATAGTGTGCTTATAGATATTGTTCGCTGCAGGTGTGAACGACGCGCTGGTCTGCTCTGTAATATATGTGCCGGAAGGCTATGCTCCGGGTCCGCCTGCAGCGAAGTTAACGTACCATGTGCCGCTCACACTCTTGCCTATTGCGCTCAGATTGACAGCCATATTGATGGCTGTCTGATTCCCTGTGACAGTGTACGAACCGAATTGGAGCGGATATGTTACAGATGTCTGATCGGATATGGATACAGGAGTGCCTGTTGTCGTTATGGTCAGTGTATCGTTGGAGATATCCGCCGCAGTGAACGGGTGTCTGTAGCCTGTAGCCTTAAGAGAGTTGAGGAAGTCGGTCTATGTACCTGCATTGCCGTTGCTGATCCATACCTGATACGCAGATGCTCCTGCAGTTCCCGGCTGTCCTGTGTCACCCTTTGGCAGCACTAAGTTCAGTACCTGTGAAGGTGAAGTGCCGGTAATGTTAGCTGAAGCCGTGTCACCGGAAGAGACGGTGCCTACGGTAAGCGTATTGGCGGGTCCGGGTGCTCCGGTAGCACCGGCAGCTCCCGGGTCTCCCTTGTCGCCTTTAGGCAGCACAAGATTGAGTGTCTGGTTCGGCGCATCACCTGTAATGGAAGCCTGGGCAGTGCCGCCGGAAGAAACTGTTCCGATTGAAAGTGTATTGGCCGGACCTGCCTGTCCCTGCGGTCCCTGTATTCCCTGTTGACCGTCGCGTCCGCAGGCAAAGTAAGCTGTCCATGTGCCGGAGAATGTATCAAGTCCGTCGTATGCGAGATACCTTGTGACTGTCAGCTTGATTCCTGTCTATGTGAACTGCAGAGAGTTCTTCTATACAGGATAGTAGTTGCCGAGCTCCGTCTTAATCCCCACAGGCAGGCCGCTGAGTGTGACCTGGTTGTCGGTTACCTGTGAGAAGGTCTGATAAGGAAGACTGAAGCTGAAGCTGTCGCTGGTAAGACCTAGCCCGTCTCTGACTTTATCGAAGTTAAGCGCAAGCTAGCCATCGGCAAACGAGAACTAAGCTTTATGCGGCACATTGGTAGTATACGGGTACAGCGTCTAACCCGCTACATTTTTCAAATACACATTCTTAGTGGTCGCTGCCATTGTGTCTCCTAATAAAAAGACACAAAGGAAGAGATCCCTTGTGTCTTAGTTGTCAGTTCAAGGGAGAAGTGATTATGCAATCACCTAGTACGTGATCTGACTGGAGACAAGGCCGTTGACCTTCGTCTCAAGGGTGCCGAGAGCCGTCTGGTCAGCCTTGGCGTTGATGCTGTTCTATAACTCGGTTTTCGCAGTCGTGAACTCTGAGGACAGGACAGCGTCCGTGATACCGTAACCCGCGAGCGTGGTTGCCTTATCGGCCTTATCCTTGATCGCATTCGTCACGTACGTTTCGGTCGCATATCCCGTGAGGTCGACAGCCGTGTCACCGATGAGTTCCCACGCGCCGTTGATGTACATGTACTCATTGTACACGTTCTGACCGGAACCCGCCGGAGACTTGAGGATCATGTAGATCGTAGTCTCACTGATGTTCTCAGTCGGGAGCTCGGTTACAATAGAGCGCTTCAGAAGACCTGCAGAAGATATCTGGGACTGGATAAACGTATCAAGGTTCAGAACGTTCGCTGCGAGCGTCTACGGATACAGAATATCGCCAGTCTGATTTTTAAGTCTGACATTAAGATTAGCCATTATATGATTCCTTTGGTTAGATTATCTAATACACAACACCTGCAACAGAGGTGATGGAGTCAAGTTGCTGCTTAACAGTTTTTCCTATATAGGCGAAAGCGGACAGCTTCACCATGCCCCATCCGAGGGACTACGGCTCCTTGCCCTTCTCGAACAGCACAAGTCCGGAGTAGTAGTCGAACACCCAGTTGCCGTCTGTACCTGCGATCTGCGTAGTGCCGTCCTACTTGTACAGCCTGGCAGTGTAGCCGAGAGCCGGATTGCCGGAAGCGTCCAGCACGTCGGTGGGAGCGATAAAGCCCTGCACCGGTTTGCCGCCGTCGATGATCTGCCATGCCTGGTACTTGTTGTTCACATTGGAGTCGGCAATGCGGCTGAGAGAGTACTTCTAGTACATCTTCATCACAGCCTGCTACCCGTTCGCGTTCGCCACGTACAGTGCCTTCAGATCATCGAAAGTGGCTCCGACAGGAAGCAGACCGTTCTATGCGCGGACGTCCTATGCGGATACAGTGTGCCCTCCCTTGACCTTGGACTGGAAGACGTACATGTCTTCCTGAACGCCGACCTTGGAGAACGTATGGAAATAGTTGCGGTTGGCAACGAATTTCTAGCTCATTCAAGCACCTCCTTATGCGAACGCAAGGCTTGTGAGAGCCTTGGTGAATGTGTTGTTCATTCCGATGCGGAGGTAGATGACGTCGGAAGCTGCGTCTGCGAATGCGAACTGCAGCTTCGGAGCCTTAACAGTATCTGCGAACACGCGGATACCTCCGTACGACTACGTTTTGGTGATGTCGTACCATATGGAGCCGTCCTTGGACACTTCAATGGTGAGCTTGGCTGCATCCAGATCGCTCTATGCAAGGTTGCCGAACGTGAACGTGCCTCCGAACTTGGTACCGACAAACGTGAAGCTTCTGATGTAGTACCTGAATCCTGTGAGTCCCGAGTAATCAGGTCCTGCAGGAGTGTACGCAGAGAAGTTCTGCGTCGGATATTTGAGCTGCTTGTGCATCTGCTGCAGACCGTCGTTGGCTGCGAGGCTCTACGTGCTGTCCCAAGGTGTGGCGCAGTCGGCTTTCAGCCTGTAGGTCTAGGTCTTGAAGGACTCGTTTGCAGTGGCATCTGTCGTTCCTGCTGCAAGAGTGTCGACAAGAGACGCGATGGCGTTGCTGGCTACATTGCCGGAGGTCGCATACGCATTGGTCGCATTCATGTTCACAGACAGGTTGCCTGCAAGAGATTTACCTGTTGCGAGCGTGACAGTGGAAGCGAACGCAGTGACGTCGTTCTACTAAAGCGTATAGTCCTGCAGATGCGACGCATTGTATGTGTACGTCGTGTAGGAGCCGGAGACTGCAACCTTGTTGCCAGTCGTTGCAGCTCGCTTGTTGAGGTTCGCAATCTGTGCGGACGTAACATTCAGCGTCCCGCTGCTGATGTAGCTGACACCGGACACCTGAGTTGTATCGGACGAAGCGAACTCAATTGCAGGCGTCGCAACTGTCGGCGTCGTACCTGCATTGTAGAACAGCTACTCCATCTCCCATGTGAAGGCGCCCTATGTGCCGTTGTTATGCACAATCTTGAAGTGGAAGCGTCCACCCTAAGGAAGAAGCTGCTTCATGTCGAACGTGAACGTCGGCTTGCCCATGTTGCCCACAGCTGCAGGCGCATTTGTTTCTGTGCCGTAGCTGGCGATGGAGCATGTGATTCCGGCGTCGCCGGAGGGCGTAACCGTTCCGTCAGAGGCAACAGCGAAGGTGGTCTGTGCTGCAACACCGGACCAGTCGATGACTTGTGCGGTGAAGGAGCTGTTCTCCTACTAGAAGTGGATATTTCCGGCTGTCGTCACAGTGACGTTCTGCGAAGAAGCCGTGGTTGCGTTGAAGCCTGAGTGCGTGGAACCTGCAGCCCAGTCTCCGATACCCCACGTCTAATCGGCGGGTGTCGTCATGATCATAATCTTCGCAGCGATGCCGGAGTACGACACAGTACCATCGGTAACGCCGTCCTTGGAGTTGAAGTTGGAGCTGTTCTGGTTCTAGCCGATACGTGCTTTGACAACGCCGTCCGCAGTCTTCTACACTGTAACAGTGCCTGCGAAGTTGATCTACGTGACTCCCTGCTAGATCATGCCGTTGTTGTACTTGATGTCAATCCCTGTCTTCGGGAGAAGCGCAGTGTCGATCTTTCCTGTCTCCTGGTCGATGAGCCCGTCCACCATAGCGAGCTTCGTCTTCGGATACAGCAAGTCCTAACCGCACTTGAGCTGTACATTCTTTTCTGCCATGTTGTATTCCTGTTTTTACATTGGCTTGTGGATACATTCAGTGCGCTCTGCACGGAGCGCATCAGAACTACTAACAAGTGTACCCCGTCAAAGTGCGTTGTTGCTGGCGGCGGATGTGTCTCCGATGATGCCCATGATATTCTGATACGTGGAATCGCTCATATCTCCTGAGACACTCTGAAAGATGCCTGAAGGAAGCTTGACTGTGAGAGATGCTCCGTCCTAGCTGAATATAAGTGCAGCGCCCGGCTATACTATGGAGTTCTGAAACTTGCTCCTGTCTGTGATGTGCACATACTGCGGCAAGTCAGTGATCATGTACTGCGGAAGACTCATTCGGTCACCTCCGGAAGGTACTGTATAAGCTTTGCAATATAGTTGTACGTGTCCTTGTGCGGGGTCTAAGATCCGTAGAACTACAGATTGGTTGTAATGGCGTCGTAGATGGCTTTCATCTACATTGCGACTGTAGCTTTCTAAGCATCCGTCATGTCTGACTGCTGGATTGCAGCCATAATTGTATCCTGAGAGACGCTGTAGGAGAGTCCGAGCTGATCGAGATATGCCTTGTACTGTCTGACACGAAGCTGCAGAGCCTTGTCGCCCTGTGCATCCTGTGCATAGAGGTTGGTAAAGTAGATCTGCTAACGCTATAACTTGGTGTACTGACGCACATGGAGTCCAAGCTGTGAGAGCTGCTATGCTGACTTGAGCTTGCCGTTGATGTACAGCGGAATGCGCTGTTGCTGCTATATGGTAACTGTGCGTGTTACGTAAGGTGTTCTGATGTTGAGCTACTGATTTGTGCTCTAGTCAACGAGGGTCTACAATACGATATCACTGTCCGAGTATTCCTAATACATAGTTAAGTCCTTGTTTGTTATCATACATATTCGGGTGTATAGTTCGACCCTTGATATGGAGCAACATTTCTGATTCGGAAATAGGACATGTTTCCCCGGAATGGGTTTCCGTTTGAACCTCCTATTTCATCTGTATCGTGACCTATCAGGAAATCGTAGGTTCTGAACGGAAGATAACTTGTCCCGGTGAAGCTGTATTGCATCACCCCATCAAGATAAACACGGCTGGTATTACTCCCGTCATACTCAAACGCGACGACATGCTCCGCACCTACCGTAAATGCACCTACAGGGACAGATACATTGTTAGTCCAGTAACCAATGGTCATCTGTCCGTAATTCGAGTCCCCTTCAATCGTATTCAAAAACATGTCGAGCCTGTCGTAATACATGGAGCCTTCTTTACGGGCCCACGGACAGCATGTAACGCTGGTATACGTAGGAATGATACCCTGAAACTCAATAATGAAGGGACTGCCGGAAACGAAGATATCATGCGGCAGCGTATTGGCAGGTATAGTGAGTGCTTTACCTTCGCCGAAAACGATTCTATTGTTCTCAACAGCAACGCTTCCGGTATTCGTGACCGTCACGCCGTTGCCACCTGCGGATATATCCTCAAGTGTTCCGCTGGACTTCGGATACAGAAGGAACTTCACTGTTTCGTCGTTAAGTATGCCTGCAAGTTTGATATAAGCAAGCTGAATGGTTGTGTCCGCAGTGTATATCTTATTGACTACAGGTGTGAGTCCTGTATATGTCAGCCCTTCCGTGACATCGCTCTCGAAGCTCCACGTGCCAGTCGTTGAGTCGAATACCGCCTTGTAGCCGCTCCATGTCTTTGCCCCTGTCGCTGCTTCTGAGACGACCCATGATATTGTTTTAGTGTCCATGAAGCCAGCCTCGCTGTATAACTGCGATATTTCCCACGGTTCTCTTTGATCAACGGAGTTACCCTCAGCATCGGTAGTGATTTTATTTTGATCCAGCAGTCCAGAGCTGATATAGTGCGAGCAGGTATTACCGTTATCCTTATAAAGTCCCCATGAAATATAGCCTTCACCAGGAGAAGTATACTTCTTGAGCGTGTATGCTCCGTCAGCACTAACCCATTCCCTGTCGAGTCCTGTCTTGGTGGTGTCAGTCATCGTCAGCTGAATCACTGTGGGTTCTGTGGCGTAATCGAAGTCGATGACATCAATGAAAGACATCGTCAGATTGTAGCCTTTCGGCTGGGACGCTCCGGAGCTTACAGATGCGCACTTGTAATACTCTGCCGAGGTGCCGCTTGTTCCTCCAGGCATGAAGTTGCCGCCGACGCCAATAGGCATCCATGTGTTGCCTAATACACGCACCATTCTCTGCCCTGGCTTAAGCTGTACAGATCCATCGAAATCAATAAAGTTCTAAGCACTTATATTCATATGTTCTCCTATAGGTTCATACTGTGTTATGCGGAAAACATACAGCAGATGTTATCGGAATCACGGAGTCGTGTTGGTGCTGGTAAATATCAGATAGGACTGTGCTGTGCCTGATTGGTTCATGGCGTACAAGCTATACTGATTTCTTGTCGAGATCGGTACAAATGCGCTCTCACTTAAGGACGCGCTGTAGCTGGCCTCAATTATCTCCCTGATCGACCACTACTGTCCAGCTTTTATTCTATAAGGAAGTCTTATAAGCCAGCCCTGCAGCGGACGGACTCGCTCCTGTCGTCTGGTTGTTCAGATATACAGCGCCGCTGTAAACACCGGAGAGATCCAACTAGCGCAGTATGGTGTCGATGGCAGACGAAGCGAATCTGTTCTAGGCTGCATTCAAATGCTGCAGGTTTGTGCCGGAAACCAGGAGTTCGCTAAGTGTATTTCCCTGACAGTAAACCTGCTTGAGGTTTGCGCAATTCTATATGTAAAGATATGATAAGCCGCAACTGTTGACATTCAGCTCCTGTATTGCAGCATGCCCAGAGGCATGCAGGTTGCTCATAGGTAAAGTAGAGCAGTCCATCCGTGTGACGTCTCCCTTCACCACAGCAGACAAGATAGTACTCGACACACTCACTGTAACAGGAAAAGTCGAGTAATACACAGGATCGCCATTACTCTGACGCACCTCGATTGCGCCCTGTGCATCCAGCACTTTAAAGGATCCTGAATTTGTAAGCGACATCGTAATAGTAGACTAGCCAATCTGAGAGCCGGAATCTGACACACTGCTGCTGGCATCGAGAAAAGGTATGAAGTACTTGCCGTTGATGAGCAGTCCTTTCATCCCTGCCACAGGCGTCTGCAGAGCCAGCATCATACCATCCAGCACAAGTACAGAAGTAGCGTCACTCATGCTTCCACCCCCCCCCCTGAAGAGCTGGAGGAGTCGCTCAGGACAGGATCTACGTAGTCCGTCAGTACAGTCCAACCTCGAGACTCAAGAAGATCTATAGCAGTTCTTGAAGATGGTGCGCTGTTGTTCCGCATGTCTACGCTTCCGTTATTAAGACCATTTGCCTCTAGAGAGCCCAATATACTGTCTACAACATTTGTTGGAAGATTATTGTTCTGAGCTTTAAGTTCAGTTAGCCTCCCATGAGAGGCTATATTCAGATAAGACAACGAACCGTTGGAACAGTCAAGATTAACAAGCTTTAGGTTGTTAAGTAAATCCAGTCTTGTAAGGTTGTGTGCGGTCAGCCTGGTTATATTGTCTCCGTAAACATATGTAACCTTACCTTCAGACAGTATAAAACTTGTGCCCTGCAGTATACTTCCGACTTTATTAACTATAACTTGTACTACCCCTGCGTCATTGTTGAAGTTGACAGTGGTGTTTGTTGAACTGATAAGCATCATACCATACGAAGAGATAGGTTGTGCTTGGTATACGCCGTTTGCGTCCCTCACGTTCCATGCTCTGGCTAAAAGCTTATCAGCATTCGCTTTATCAGTCGCATCGGCAATCTACGCAACTGTGGTGAACGTACCCCCTGTTACAGTATTGTTGTTCGCACACTGGTTTAGTAAATACTTGGTATGTACATCGCCTGCAGGCTAATTGTTAATAGTGACTGATTTCAGTTTAGCAGGGTCAGTTAGCTGCAAAGTCGAGTTGCTCTTAGACTAGTCGTTGACCGTCAGGTGTGTCAGAGCAATTCCGCATTTCATGACCAACTGTGTAGGATTATAGGCAGTGCCTATATGGGATCTATAATATGTCGCTTGTAGCTATGTTTTACCTGAGCTTTGGTACACCCAGGTATAAGCATGCTCAGACAATTCGCCACTTTTTTGCCATACGGATTTATACCAACTGAGATCACAGATAGTTCTGAACGCCGAACCGGACAAACTCATATACGCATCTGTAAATGTCCAGTAAGGCTTTGAGCCAACGGTTGTCCCAGACTGGGAGTATCTGAAATACAAATAACCTTTGCTGACGGCATTCTATCCCTATGGAAAAGGATCCTTCTGCGCATCTATCTAAGCCTGAGTTGGAGGAAGATTGAACACCCAACCTTTCTCCTGCAAAGACTGTATACGCGACTCTAGGGCTGTGTCTAGTGCCAGAGTCGTATGATTCTTGTCCATAAATGTAACTGCTGCTGGAAGCTGTCCTGTAATAGCTGCGGATTTCGTCTGTCCGGCAACAACACTTGATAGTATGTCAAGTCCATACTTTACTTTACATAGAATTATTTCAGTAAGATTTTTACAGAACTAAACAGAGATGTTCCCGTAGGTGTTACTTGTAGTATCAATGCTCTCGATGTAGTCGTTATTCTTACATATGAAAGTCTTAGACTGATTAAAAGCAGCAGGAGAAAGAATAAAGTTTTTGACTTTCCACGAGCTTATATCTAAATCAGAGTCAGGTGTCCATTTATAAAGCTGTAACTGTTTTATTTCTCCGGCAGATGGCAGTACTAAAGAACTACATGAAGGTAGAAGCAGCTACAGATCAGGAAAACAGCTGACTATCTCGATATCTGAATTTGCAGCAGCAGTCTTGAACGTCATGTACGAACCAGCGGACATCTTTACATAGAGTTTCTAAGTTGTAGACGCCTACAGGTAATTCATTAGATCTGTTACTTCAGTCGCCTGGGCGAAAGTCTATGAAGAACTAGATTTGTACCAAGTTAAAGTTCCGTCTGTCTGCGGCACTAGACCTGTATATTTGAGTACATCAGTTGTAGGTCTGAAAGATATAACGCAATCACCTGTAGCCATATCACACCCCCGGTACTGTAAAGTCGTAACGGGCTGTTACAGTCTAGCCCGTGTAGGTTGCATTTCCATTATCGTCCACTGTGACTGCCCTCACCTGCACTGTCTTGTTGCCTGTATCTATAGCCCCTGTAACTACGGCAAGCTGTACCGAGCTGGCAGCAGGTGATGCTGCTGTTGATACAACAGGATAGATCACTTTGCAGTACACAGCATCACCTGCTGCATAGATTTCCAGCACATACTGTCCCGGAGACGTCACTATATCTGCGCCGTCCGATACCCACTATGCGGGGAATGTGATGGTCTGCTTCCCTGTGTTGACAACGATCTATCCATAGTCACCGTCCAGCCAGTTCTGCAGCTGCAGAGTCACATCTCCTGTACCTGTGAGCACCCATCTGCTGTACATATCATGGTCCAATATAACAGTGCCAGCAGAAGTGACATTCTGTGTGGTTCCAAGGAAGTGCCCTGTGTACTGCACTGAATATGCTGGCTAGGAGTTGTACTTGAACTAGCCTGTACGATCTTTGGGATTGGGTGCTGTCAGTTGCGTGCTGTCAGTAATGCTGTCTGAGTTGAACAGAGGATTCAGTACAGCTTTGTATCCGCGCACTATAAAAGGAAGCTGCGCCTGATCGAGCTAACCTATTGCAACTGCGAACGCTCCTCTGTTCTACGCATAGTTGTCCAGCGTTCCGTGCATGCCTATCAGTGTACCGAACTGAGCGTTCATTGTGTTACCGAAGCCCAGTACTCTGCCTGACTACCCATTAATGGTATTATTGTTGCCGATAACAGTACTCAGCTTACCGGAGCCTTTATTACTGTTACCTATGGCAGTCATGTTCGTGCCGGTAATACCTGTATTAATATTTCCTATAATGGTGGAGCCGAAAGCCTGCACTTTGTTGCTGCCGCCAATAACTATGGACAGGCCTGCAGTTTCTTTTACTGTGTTACCAACACCGGCTACGAAAGCTATTTCAGCTTGTACATTGTTGGCTGTACCGAAAGCGTGGCTGAGATCTCCTGCTACTGTGTTGAGACCTCCCGAGGCATGTGCCATATCGCCTGCGACAGTGTTCCATGAGCCGTTTGCGACGGCCCTGTGTCCTGTGACGAAGTTCTTGTCGCCTGTACTGAAAGCGGCATCGCGTCTGGCTTCATCCGTAATATACAGCCAGGACTGTTCCTGCTGGACCTACGAACTGATGTTGGAACTTATCTCTCTGCGCTACTGAGACTATGCGTAGTACCATCCATCGATGACAACTTTCTTAGTTGCCTGGTTGACACTGCTGATATAGCCCTTCAGGTAGTACAGCTACTGCTGTGCGTCGCTGTCTGCGAGATGATCGCCGCCTGTGTTATTGATGCGGACAACTGATGACGGCTGCAGTACACTCCAGTCGAAAGTGGAATCGGAGTTGTCATCAAGTGTAAGAGTTACTGTAGTTGAGTCAGAGGTGTACGCTGCAATGCGCATACCTAACCCGCCGAGAACATTGCCGTAGCCGCCAGCTACGCCATCCTTGCCTGGCTACCCGTCAGCGCCTGCACCTGTTACATACAACGTCCACGGAGAAGTAAATGTATCGGTGCCTTCATAACTGAGATAAGGTATAAGGTATATTCTGCAGCTGCTGTCACTTAGAGTAACCGTATTCTTCTATATAGGATAATACGTGCCTGTGTTTGTCTTCAGCCCTACAGGAACATTCTTGCTGTATATAGTAGCATAGTTGCCTGAATCGACTTCTGTAATCTGATACGTAGTGACACCGGGAATAGCCTATGCGCTGACACCTGTGTCTGTGTCTCCGATTATCCAGTGCTTTGTGGTGTCGTCTATATGAGGAGTGATTCCGTCCACTCCCTGAGCACCGGCTTCACCAGTATCTCCCTTGTCGCCTTTAGGCAGCACAAGATTGAGTGTCTGGTTCGGCGCATCACCTGTAATGGAAGCCTGGGCAGTGCCGCCGGAAGAAACTGTTCCGATTGAGAGCGTGTTAGCAGGACCTGCTGCACCCTGTGCGCCGTCAGCTCCCTGAGCACCAGTCTGTCCGGGATCTCCCTTTTCGCCCTTCTAGCCTTTGGGGATGCCGAATGTAAAGTTGAACACTTTTGCTGTGTTCTAACCGGTAGCTGTTACAGTGACAGTAGGATTCTGAGTGGGCTATAATGAAGAAGCGGACGCAACGGGTGTGCCGAAACCAGCTGCAGCTCCGTCTTCTCCTCTGAAAGGAATAGCCTAAGACCAGTCGCCGGATGTGTCCGACTGCTTGATGTACAAGTTACCGGTATCCGTAGCCAGGAACGAGAACCCTTTGGTCTGTGCGTCGTACGTAGGCTTCTAGGATAATAAACCGGTAGCATCTACAGTGAAACTTGCGCCGCGCTAACCCTTAGGAAGCACAAGATTGAGTGTCTGGTTGGGAGCTGTACCTGTAATGGTTGCTGCGGCAGTGTCGCCTGAAGAAACGGTGCCTATGGTAAGCGTATTGGCGGGACCCGTTGCTCCTGTAGCACCTGTCTATCCCTGAGGTCCTGTATCTCCTGTATCGCCCTTCGGACCTTGCTGCCCTGTATCGCCCTTCTATCCCTTAGGTCCGGTCGCACCCTTTGGAATGCCGAATTCGAAAGCGAACACTTTAGCTGAAGATGGTCCGGATGCAGTAACCTGAACAGTGGGCGACTGGTTCTAGGCAAGCTGCTGCGCAGTTGCCACAGGCTAAGCAAAGCCTCCTGCGGCACCATCATGTCCCTTTGGAAGCTTGAAGTTGAACCGGAACTTCTTGGCTGTGTTCGGCCCTGTGGCAGTGACTGTTACAGATGCACTGTCGGAAGCTCCGAGAAGCTGTATTGTGGCTTCCGGAGCATCAAATCCTGCACTTAAGTCGGGAACTATTGTAGTGGGATATCTGGTGAACTGCTACGGCTTATAACTTGTGAACATCTGAACCTCACACTGTCATCTACATTGCGTTGGCGCAGATCTGCATTCCTGAAGCTGAGCCTGTAGCGGTGTACGTATAACCTGCAGGCACAAAAATCTTGTGATCTATGGCGACTGTTTCCTAAGCCTTTACCGGCAGTACGAATTTAAAGATCTGGGATGATCCCTGCTTCTTTGTGAATGTCACAGTGCCTCCCTGCGATCCGCCGTACACCTATATGGAAACAATAGCTATGTCAGTTGTCGAGTCAGCTGTGCACAGTGTCTGCTATGTGCCCGCAGCAGTTGTCAGTGTGTAGTTCTTAAATGCCATTTGAATAATCTCATTTGTTAGTTAAAGCAACAAAGCCACCTAAAAGAGCTACATTAAGGGCATATACTCAATTATCCTTCGTAGGCTACGCCTTAGTCACAGGTCCCGGCCGCCTCTGTTGAGCATGAAATTTACCACACCTCTGCCAAGAGGTCCATAGAGAACTTCGTGTGCATCTTTGTCTGCTTCAGGATAGAAATCCTACATATAGACCTGTCTGCCTAATGCGATGGGGTTAATTTTGTATGGATAGCCCTTAGCAGCCCCCCTGGCAGCACGATCTGCTTTATATGCCTTATAAAGATACTGTCTAGCTTTTTCAGGACTGGCATTCATATACCTTATAGGATTTTTTGCAACATCTCGCTGAAATTCACGCATGCCTGCAGCTACGTCCTAGTCTATCTTCGCCTAGTCCGGATCCTTAGTAGGCGCAGCAGCAGGAGCCGCAGCTTTGGGTGCCGTTGTTTCTGTAGAGGGCGCCTCGGCTGTCTGCCTTCCTGCAGCCTATATCTGGTTCGCTACCTGAGCAGGCGTCTTCAGATTCTGGATAGCAGCCTGCGCGGCGGCATTGGATACAGCAGGAGCTGCAGGTTTCTTGCTTTGTCTGTTGCTGAACCAGTTCCGAATGTCGTTGCCGAAATAACCTGTACCAAGACCAACACCAAGGGACGCAAGAAGCCTTGCAAGCCTGTTCTGTCTTGCTCCGGGAAGGAAGCTCGACAGTGCATAGGTACCGAGACCAGCTCCGGCGCCGAGCAGGATGTTCTTGAGTGTCTGAGGATCAATAGCCGCCTGCTTATCCAGGCCCATCATCTTGAAGTATGCTTGTTTGTCCATATATGTCTCACTTGAAAATGCTCTTTATGTAGTCGAGAAGCCGCTGTCAGAAACCGGGCTGAGCTGCTTTGCTTGCAGCTCCCTGCTGAAGTCCTTTATTATATGCGGCCACAGCTTTGTCCGCCATCTAGTTGCGTGCCTGTGCCGCTCCTCGCTATGCGCCAAGTTTATGCGCCTGATTCATAGCAACAGTACCACCAGCCGCAGCACCTACAGGAACAGCAACTTTAACTGCGGTAGGAGCAACGTCCTTTACGACCTTGTACGCATTTCTGTACGGCTGCGGATTGATCGCGGCTTTACCTGCACCTAAAATTGCTCCGCCTATTCTGGACAGCGTGCCTTTAGGCAGCTTCAATGCCTAGTCCTTGCACAGGCCCATCATCTTGAAATATGCTTGTTTATCCATGTTGATCCTATATTCTGCCTACTGATGTAGTTTTCTGCCTACTCAGCAATAATGTGAACTCATTTATCTGCCTACTCACCTGAAACTCTATATAAGCCCTGCGGTTCCAATGCCTGCTGCGGCGCCGATACCTGCGAGCTTCAGAGCATCCGTATATGTGGAAGCCTGGTCAGGATAACCTGATACCTTATTGGCAATGAAAGGCAGCAGCCCCGCTGTAGTTCCAGCTCCTCCCAGAATCAAAGCGGTCAGCGCCAGTCTGCGTCTCCTGCGTCTGTCCATCTCCTTCTGCATCTATTTCTATGAAACGAATTTATGCGCAGTGATGTACTTATACCTGGAAACGTCTCTGAGCAGCTGCTTGTCACCTGTAACGACTGCCTGCTGGATCATGCTTCTGAGGTCCTAAGCCTTCACTCCTGTCCTATCCTATGGTGATACCTTGTGCACGACATCGGACACAGGGCGCTTCACAAGCTTGCCTGACACAGGGTCAACCTATGCGTACGTAGAACCTGTGCGCATGAATTTAGGCGACTCTATATAGGACTTCAGTTTAGTCGCCAGCTGTTTCCAGTCCTTCTATTGAGGATCGGGAGGCAGGCTGTACATCCACCCTGAATAATCATTTATTTCAGCACTCATATATCACCTTGCAGTATTCGGAGTCCACGAAGGACTTGTCGTAATAGTACTTGCCACATATGGACGGCAACGTAAACCAGAACAGCTTCAGCGGTTTCCTCTGGAACTACAGCTACCTGTAGCAGCATGCGCACAGCTAGAAGCTGTACAGAGCGTCCTAGCCCTGCCTGTAGTCGAAGTCATAGGGCTACCCTATGAAACGTATGGCGCGTCTTATCGCAGCTTCATGGTCGCCTTCAACACGAAGCACACATACGCGGTCGCATCTTAGAAAGTCCACAATATGCAGCTACTGTACACCGCTCGTCACAGCATGCACTACTGTATTGTCACCAACATAGATACCTGCGTGTGTCAGCCTGTACCTGTTGGGCACGACAAGATCCTACAACTTTTTCCATGTACAGCCTGTGAGTATTATGTCACCGGGCTGTATCCTGTTCTGCACCATCTGTATGTCCTGTCCGGTCACTTTGTAAGGGAAAGGCTGATACAGCACCCACATGGGAAACAGGCTGACACGGATCTTGCCTATGGCATCTATAATCTTGGCTTTATTCCGCTTGTAACTGAACAACAGCTTAAGCAGAAACAGCAGTACGCGTCTGTTCATGGCATGTCCTTTTTCCTAAGGACACAGCGTTATTCTGTTATGATGTCCTGGAAATCCTTCAGTTCCCACTGAAGTCCCAATTCCTGCGACAGCTTATAGTAGTCCTATGGGGTGTTCTTCTATCTCCACAGTATGCTGTCGGCAGTGACGCATCTTCCCGGAGCTGTGTACACTTCGATCCACTCTGTGTACGGCTATGTTCCATAGTACTGTGCCAGCCATCTGTAGATATACTTCTACATGTAGGTGCTTCTTATGTCTATGTTGCCGAAGTCCTGTACGATCTACTCAGGCATGGCGCCCTTGTTGAAGGCGATGCAGCTTGTCGTGAGAGCCTGTCCCTTAAGCGACGGCTTAGCAATCCACCAGGAACTCAGACAGGGCTTCCAGCAGAGCCTGTCGTGCTGCTGTATTGTGTCCTGCATGTCCTGCATCCAGACGAAACGCCTGGACAGCTTCACCATCCAGTCCTTGTCCTTGGAATACTGCAGCCCGCGCTTGTATACTGCAAGGTCTCCGACCTGGTGGCCAAGGCGCTGGTCCCTGTTGCCGACAAGAGGGACATTCCACTTGCTGCACACTTCCACCAGCCTGGGGTCCTGCGAACCGTCGTCAGACACAAGCACATCATGTCCCCCACTTGCCCTTGTGCAGAGCAACCTGCAGATCAATGTAAGCAGGACTTCCGTATGTGCCTATTACATAGCCGACAGAAGTCTGCAGCCCGTTGTGGCACTCCCAGCTTCGCAGCATCAAGGCAAGCTACGCAGGATACACGAACGCTCCCTTGAATCCCTTCGTGCAGCGCATGTGAGTATCCTTGAATACAGGAGAGCAGGAGACTATTCTGTCGACGCCCATGGACTATGCAAGCCATGTGAACAGCGTCTGCGTACCTACGAACAGTGATGCGCTCTGTATCAGCTGTGCAGCATGTATGATGTCCTGTATCGGATAGTACTCTGCAACGTCCTTTGCGAATGCGTTGTAGTCCTGCTGATGTCCTATATACAGTATGCGGTATTCGCCGGAGAGTCTCTTAAGCGCTCTGAAATTCGTGCAGCATCTGTACCTGGGTACTGCAGCAAGTACGATATAGGGCTCCTGTACATGTCTGTGCTATGGAACTGTGATCCACGGCTGCATTGTATCCTACAGCGGCTCGTTGTATGCGAGAGGTATGCGGTACCTTAGATCTGTCTCTCTGTGTACAGCAGGTATCTGTTGCCACCATGACTATTCGTCCACCCACCATGCGCTGTAGTAGTTGTACTTCTTTGCGTACTATCTGGCGAGCTTGATGTTGATTTCTGTGAGCTACGGGATCTAAGGATGCACGTCAGTTATATTCTGCACCCAGCCGCACTTGTCGAAATAAGGCTGCAGCTTCAGCAAAGGCTCAATGAACTACAGCTGTCCCTTTTTGAAAGACTTGTGCTCTCTGCAATAGAGCTCCAGCTTCTCTCCCGTCTGCTCGTACTTCTTGCGTGCTAAACAGCACTGCGCAATGATGTCGCCGCATTTTCCTCTGGAGAGCACTATCATTTAGGCGCCTCATACTTGCTGAGATCAAAGAACATGCCGAGGAAGAAGTAGGCTCCGCCGCGCATCCAGGAAGCGTCATCGTATCCTGCGTATGTAAGCATCTTTGCCGGTATGTCCATGGTGCCCTTCTCGAAGGTGTGCTTGATCGAAGTCTGCTCTGCTGTGGGAGGCACACCGAGCATGCCATAGTAGATGGTGTTGATGCAGAAGCCAGGCTGCTCCTTATATGGAACCGATTCGAAGACCTCGATGACTTTGCTCTTTGTGTAGGGCTGCGGAGTGTGCGCGTCGTAATTGTGCTTCAGCTCGTGCCCTGTATACTTCTTCACGTAGTTAAGCGTGTGCTCCATTCTGTTGTACCACTTATTGGGAGCTCCTGCGAACTGCGGCATGGATCTGACATTGTACACAACAGGGGCCTTGTCAAGATCAAGCGGGCCTGTGAGAAGCTGGTCGTCGCTCCAGAACATGAATCGCTATGCAATGTCTTCGTTGTGCGCTGCGGCGAGGACTTTGTTGATGAGGTTCGTGTCCTTGAGATCTCTGACAGGATCTCCCATCCTGATTACATTCGCATTGCGCAGCCATGGAAGTTCCGCCTCTGTGTAGATCCATATGTTGCCGACGTTCTGTGCGTATTTCTATATGGATCTGAGGGCGATTCTGAGTTCGAGATTGTCCGTGTTTGACTATGTGCTGAGTGGAATGACGATGTCTGTCATGCAAGCTCCTTTCATGTGCTGTTATTATACTTATAATAATGTATATATAATACATTGCAACGCAGGAGCACTCATGGTACCGGAAATCAAAGTCGTACAGTTCACAGCGGAAACCGAAGTCAGCACCAGAATCAGCAACAAGCTTCACAGGGCATTGGAAACATTCAAGGACGTAGTGTATGAAATGCTGCAGTACTGTCACGAGCACAACAAGCAACTGGACACATACGAAGCGCACAGATACAGAAGGATGCTGAAGGGACGTGTAAGCAAGAACCATGACACGTTCCTTGCTACAGCCAGACAGCGCACGATAAAGATGCTCGAGCATGATCTCCATGATGCGTGCGTAGAGAAGCTGAACGGCTGGTACGTGAAGAAGGGCGGCTGGAAGTTTGTGGAGAAGGAAGGTCGCCTGTACGTGAAGCTGTCACTGCCGAGGGGACACCTTGTCATGCCTTATGACATTCCGTGGAAACTTGTAGAGTGCGCGAAGATCAATCCTGTTGCACCTGCAAGCGTGTACCTTAATCTGAGCAACTGTGACAAGCCGCGCGTTGAAGTGCTGTACAGGACGGAAGAGGACCTGAAGTGGGCGACGACCAACTACGCTGTGTACAACACCAGAGAGCAGGAGATGATGCATGCTTAAGCTTAGGATGTACGATGACTTGTTCCGCTGCAGGTATGCACTGTATGTAGGCGATTTTGACGAGTTTATTGACGAGGTGCGCAAGGACAAGGCGTATCCCGGTGATCCGAGGAGCCACGTGGATGCTGTCTGCATGGAGCTGAGCAGCGCAATTGTCATATGGATGCCGAAGCTGGACCCGTGCGATCCGGAACACATAGGCACCCTCGCACATGAGTGCCTTCATGCTGTGCAGTTCAGACTGAAAGGCGCAGGCGTCTCCGACGCTGAGATCGAAGTGCCTGCGTACTATATCGACTGGCTTATGTGCGGATTCCTCAGGAAGCTGCGGAATCGGAAGCCTGAGTAACCTCGCTCAGTACAAATCCCGACTGATCGTTGGATGCATATCTTTCGATGGACCTTAAGTCTATGCCGAGCTAGAGCAGGAAGAAGAGCTGTCGCTGCTTGATGCTCGTGCCTGAATCTGCTTCTGTCTGAAAGCACGCATCTTCTATGTCAGATCGCTGTCGCTGAGCTGATCAAGTTTCGTCTTATTCGGTGCCAGGCGCACAGTCCGTTTTGCCCTTCCATGTCTGACCTAATTATCACATACCAGAAACATGGAGATATAATTATGTATCAGATGCAGCAATCTGTCCCTGCATTCATAGTACTAAGGAGAATCCTGCGTCATCTCCTGTATGATCTTCCATTCCTATCTGGCTTTCTGTATCGTGTACCTCTGCATCGGTGTATCCGACAGGGAAAACCCTAAGTCAGGTATTGGGATCGTGACTGCTCTTGCAAGGTATCCTATAGCGTAACCTTTATTGAGATCCAGATAAGACACCTATGTGAACAGCAACGAAAAAGCTGCTCCCATATTCACCAATGACGCGGTGTATGAGCCCTGCATCTAGTCATGCAGGAAGCCAAGACCATCCATATCCAGCGACTGGTCCCAAAAAGGCTGCAGATCCTCATAGGGATTCATAGCATAGACCATAAGCAGCTGCATTATGGGAAACCACTTCTGCTTGTCGCGCATATCCCTTACCAGTCTGTGTGCCAGCACACGGCAATACTGAGCCATGTTATGACTGTGCTGCATGTAATGAGCGCCTGCAAGCATAAGCTATCCGGCAGCCACAACATAATCCTGATATGTGCCTCCCTATATAAGAACGTTCGCAAGAGCGATATGTTTCATCGCGCAGTTAATGCACAACTAATCCGGCTTTGTAGTAGCCGAGAAATCCCATTTGGTGCTGTCCGGCTCATATATGAACGGATAACGGGAGTCCTGGTAGGTCTTCTATTCCGTCTGAGCCTCTGCCTGCTGTCTCTCAAGCTATGCAGGAGAGACCGCTGTGATCGAAGCAGAGTCAGACAGCTGCAGATGTGCTTTGTAATGTCTGGCAAGTCTGACCGGCATAAAGGCCGTTTTAGACGGAACAAATACAGAAGACGCTTTATTGAAGTCGCTTTTCTTTTTGCATGAACAAGGCATTGGCTGTCACTCCTAACAAGTAAATCTAACGGTTAATGTGCCTGATATCTACTGCGAAATGCTGGTTGTGGTGTAGAATGTATCTGTGTACGTACAGTCTCCATCCTCCCATGTATAGGTACCCTAGTCTTCTGTATTCTTCGTGACTGAGTACTGCGATAAGTCTACAGTTATCTGTGCATAGTTCTAGCCTGAGGATCTGTTCACACTCAACTTAAAGTAAGGCTTATTCGTTCCCGTTCCGTAGTAGCCTGCTGAGCCGTATCCTATGAACTCTCCATCGACGCACAGAGCATTAGCACACTGCATGGATGTATATACGTCGCCCTACAACTTGCCTGTAAGAAAACTGAAACCATAGGAAGGAGCCTATTGATAACACTCCTACTGTGTATAGCACTACCAGCTGCCGCCGGGCTAGTAACTATAACATTGCGTAGTACGGAACTATACTGATACGCCATTTGCACCGCAACTAGTGCGGCACACCTAAACCACTTCTCGAGATCTGCCCTCGTACATAGTATTGGTTATCGGCTGTGTGCAGTTACCTGTTGTCGTACGAGTTGAGCTGGATTCTGTAGTATACACGAAAGAGTTGATATCGGCATTACAGCTCCGGTTACCGACATTACTGCATCCGCACCATCTGATAGCGAAATCGCTGCAGTAAGCCTATGGGTGGTAGTGCACTGTGTGGAAATCATAACTGGACACCAGTCTTGAGCCATCCGACAGGTCACCTATTATCCAGCTGAGCATCTAGTCATCTGTCGGCTATATCTCACATATGCTGTCAAGACACACTCCGACGTATATGCTTGCGTCTCTGGCCTGCGGGTCGCAATAGAAGTACCGTGTGCGACCATCGTTCCAACTGTAGTTCCACGCCACTATGTTCGGAAGCCCGTATTCGTTCTACCCGCCTGTACCTACTGTAGTGTAGTAGGTATATCTCCCTGCAGGGCGCCTTCTGTAGCTGTCAAGAGATGTAAACGGACAATCCATTTTTGTGCAGTCATACTCATAGTTGGCAGCTTTTGTCACGCCTTTATAGTAAGAAACAGGAAGACTCTTGTCGTTCTCAATGTCTCCTATAAGTATATCTATTCTGGATGTAGCGAATCCGGGAGCATAGTCCTTGCACGGCGGATACGCCCACTAGGGTGCGCCGGTGTATGCGTTCAGCCTGCCTCTTATCGGTCCTATCTTGAGCACCTTGATCCTGCAGTTGCACACATCCCAGTTGACCCGCTGATTAGGCGGACACCACGTGGGCGGCACTATATCCTAGCCCTCGCAGTGGATCTCTGTGTGAATGTAATAGAAGGGGTCGCAGCTGGAAGGCTTCAGTTCATCGTTCACAACAGGTACTGCGCCGCCGAAGCCCTGTGTGATATCTGTGGACAAGTAGAAGCCGTCTCCCGGGATGTCTTCTTCTTTTATGCCGTCATGCGTATCAGGACACTCCTATATGTACAGCACATACGGACCGGAAAGAGACCATGTTGCGACGCCGTTACCGTCGACAGCACAGGGAACATCGCAGTAGTTCTTCTGTATCAGATTGCCCTGTGAATCGTACTCTTTCCGCTTGTCTCCGGGATTTATGGTCTGATAGAAGACGTATACCTTCCTGCAGCACTACCATGTCGGAGGATCCTGTGGGAATGTTGTCGGAGGTGTCAGCTACTCATCCTCACAGTGCCATACAGGAACAACCCAATACCAAGGCTCACAGGGATCGAGCGGCTACGGATCGTGGTCGTCATCTGCTGTGGGATTCGGTTTGGCATACCAGCCGCCCTGAGGAATGTTGGAGGTCATATCGATACCGCAGGGATCCTTCGGCACCTATGTCCACTACGGCGTCTGCGGATCGCCTTTTGTGTACTAAGTCGGATAAGGCTTGCACGGCAAGTACTACAAGTAGAACAATGTGAACTTGACCTGTGACAGGCAGCTCCGGTGAAACTCTATCCTTCTTCCACATAAAGACGGATCTGTATAAGAGCTCGGATACTCCTATAGTATATAGCGGACATCGGAACCGTCTATGTTCACCTTCTATATTGTCCTGGAGGAAGCTGAATCATGGGGGCCCTCGAAGCTGACGAATATCGGGTATCCTGTGGCAGTGTCGAACCTTCCTGTGAAGTATCCTTTAGCTTCTGGGAAGTTGATACCTACACCGAATAAAGAAGAATCTGTATGCACATAATTAGCAGAGCAGCAATTATCGGGCGTGTCTATGAGTACCCTGCCGTTGGGGCCCTGATTCGGACCCCACAAACCGCCAGGCAGCAACAATTTCTCCAAACACTAATGCGAATCGCACGTGTGGAACAAATACGGTGAAGCACAGCCTGCTGCAATAAGGAACGGCAAAGCCTAAAAGCTCTATAATTGAGGAGGACGGTACCTGAGCACGCACTACTGTACATCTTTCACCGGCCTGCCGTTTACACACTTATCGGGTGAGTAGGAATTAAACCACTGTCCGAGACCATACGCAGGAAAATAAGGGGCAGGCGCAGGCTAACAGAAATTGGCGCTGTCGGAGACCTGTACGAAATAACTGATTTCTCCAATGTCTCCTTCCTATACAGGAGCGAAAGGAACCCAGCAGTTAAGCGCAAGGTACCTTCTGTAGAAGGCGGCCAACGGCATCTTCCCCATGTAATACCACTTGGATGCGCACTGTGACGTGTCTCTTGTCGGCCACTGCCAGAAAGGATAGTTCTCGCCGCATCTGTTACCATGGCTTTGTGTAAACTAATCACAGTTGTAAGTGTAACCGAAGTATGAGTACACATTGCAGCAGTTCTAATCGAATTGCAGCTCTGTGTTCTTCAACTGCTCCTGAAAGTCCTTCTGTGCAGGGTACACTGTAAGTGGGAACTGAATTGTGTTCTAGCAGTTCTATATCTACAGCGTCGTTTCCTATACCTATGTTCCTGTACCTGCGAAGGAAATCAGCTTGGGCGTGCCCTGTTCAGTGCGCACGCCTGAATAGTACACGGGCTTGCTGTTGTACCTGAAATCTGAACCGAGGACACACCAGTACTTGACAGCGACTTCCTAATAGAAGACCTAGCAGAAGCCCTATGGAACATTTCTTGTGGCCTGCACATACTAGCCTGTGGCAGCATTGAATGCGTACAGACCCGAGACTGCAGGGTCTTCATACGTGGCGCAGACTTCCTATGAACCTGCAGGCTGACAGTCAGTTGTAGTGTCGTATGTCCTGCAGTACTATGTATAGCTGTCCTATTTCTGCGAACCTGCATACGCTGCGGCGGCCTGATACACATCGGCGCTGGGAGCGGATATGGGCTGCAGTGAAGATTCCCAGGACTAAGGAGGCGTTGTGCCGGACAATGTGCCCTGTTCACCTTCGCACTATGCGCCCCAGCCCTAAACAAGATATGCGCCGACGCCAGGATCTTTTACATGTTGTCCTGTTATGGCTGCGGTGATCTTGAGGTCATCACCCTACAGCTCCTCCTATACGGCTTTCCATAATATGGCATACGGCTATGTATTCTCCTGCTGCACATACAGCCACACATCCGTCTGCATCCACTAATGAATGAACTACGCCTACGGAATCTTTCCTGCGAACTGCCATTGCATGTCTGGATTGACACAGGGAAGCTAGTTCAAATCCTTCAGCGGAACTCTGACATAGTAATAGTATCTGGCACAGCAGTAAGGATCGAACTCTATCTGCGCGTCCTTGAATTGCTACTTCCAGTAGTCCGCATCCATGTTCACATCCAGCACTGTGGCCAGGATCTTCTGAGCTCCATACTGGACCTCTATCTATGTGCCTGGCTATGCATCTCCGGATATCGTATAAGGAGTGGAGTCTCCAGGCTTGAACACAATTCCGTTTTCGAACCTCGGACAGTAGTCGACGAACTTGTCCGAGAACACGACATATACGAGATTGCACTCGTACTTCATTGCCTATTGCTGCGATATCGTGCAGTTATAGCCGTTCTGGTCCTCAACAGGATAGTAGTTGTGACTTACTGTGGCATCCGAATCCTGAGATGTTGATGTCGTCTTCAGATGGTAACCTGTCTGTAACGGATCGAGCACCGGATCTTCGCACAGATTGGGCTGTATCATTACGCACTGCGGCTAAGGTCTGTAGCTCTATGGTGCATGATAGCCGTTCACATTGCCGCATGAGTCGCAGTCAGGCTCCCACTTGGATATGACAAAGAAACCGTTCTGTATATTGGGAGGCGCAGGAGGATCCTCGCAGAAGCCGAAATCGTCGCCGCCGCTTCTTATGTACTTGTATCCCCACTTGTTCTACGCATACTGATAAGGTATCCACATGTCGGGTATCAGACCGAGGGAACTCAGTTTAGAGAAGTTGAACTGACCGAGCCTGTCCCATTTGGTGCAGCCGGTGGTGTGCGGCGGGTTCTATGTGTTGCCGTTGCAGTCGTCCTGCGGATTCCAGTATGTTGCGAAGTATGTGGAACAGTTCTTGTCCTCAGGTCCCTACAGCCAGTCGTCGCCGAACGGGCTCCTGTCATCTTCGTTCACCTATGACTCACAGCCCTGCCTTACTATAGTGTAATAATAAGAAGAACCCTATTCCTGTGTGAACCTCGTCTCCAGCTTGTCCATGTACCCGTTCTACAGTACCTGGTAGTCGTACATGTGACTGGCGACACGCTGCCACTGAATGTTTCCGCCGTCGTCGGTCTACATCTGGTGCATGCCGCAGCTCTGCTAGTTGGAACCTGTGCCTTCGTCCGTTATAAGGCGGACTCTGTAGATGTCGAACGGAGTATGTTCGAACTGTGGAGCAGGCCAGCTGGAGCTGAGCTTTCTGTACTTGTATGGAGGAGCGTCGGGAATGTTGCACGGAGGGTCTTCATTGCTGCGGTCACCATGTGTCGATCCCTAATCAGGGAAGAACTGGTCCTGCTGCATAGGTTCGCAGTCGCACTATGATCCCTTTGTGCTCTAGCCTACAGGGCCGTCTGCGGGAGGCGCAGGCTATGACCAGCAGTCCTGAGACTACACCCACTGATACGCCACTACCTGCATGCTCGTCTGGTCGCATATGAGAACATAGTCCAGCTCATGCGCTCCCTGCGGAAGGCAGCCGTCTCCCTTGCCGACTATCTGATATGGAACACGCGCCCAGTCCTATGGAGTCTATACAAGTACGGGCTCTCCCCATGTGCATCCTATTTCGGGATCTTCATGCGGCACCTTCGGGTATTCGTACAGCCTGTAGATTCTGCAGTCCACAACAGGAGGCTTCATTTGCATCACTCTGTCACGAAGTTTCTGACAGCACTCCTGACAGGACTATGCCTCCTGGTCGCCAAGCACCATGCGTTCACCGAAAAGGCGAATACGCGCAGTAGTACACGACAGGATGTCTGTACGCTAGGAATGGTGACACTGACCACATGTCACATTAAGCGGCATGGACACATATGAGAAATTCTGCGCACCGTTCTTATCGTACTACCAGGCGACATTGAACTACGCCTAGCAGAAGCCGCCTGCAGGAGGACATGTCAGAGGGTCGCTGTCACTTGACACCTATGTGCCGCAACCCTTGGTGTTGTTGCAGCACTTATATGAACACACAAGCATGCGCCATAATGAAGCAGGACCTGTTGCAGTCCTGAACGGCGTGCTATGCTGTGCTTCAGTCTATGGATCTTTCCATGTGGCGTCTTTGGCGCCTATATGCTACGGACACGGAAACGACAAGTTGTTCGGTACAGGCTGCTTCTGCCCGCGCTGTTCCTGCGAACAGTCCTGGTCATATGGGAACAGAGGGATCTGCTGCCAGACACCTACATCAGCACGGTGCGCCGAGCAGCCTGCATAATGGTACTGCTATATCACTTCCCATTCCCAGCCCTATGCGGACTATGTCCTGTAAGAAGGATACCATATATCGGAGGATGCTGCTTCAGGGAAGCTCTCATGGAAGAACTTCAGCTGCTGCGTCTGCTAGTCCACTTTCGCATAGATCCAGAAATAGCGCATATAAGGATACCTGCAGTAGCAGCTGTTGTCCACTATGGTGTCAGGATCATCAGGGAACTTCAGCCTGGGCCCTTTGTCGTGATAAAAGGGTTTCCCTGCCTGTCCCTGCACTACAGGGTCGGCGCTTTCCTATGCGATATTCCATAACTAGGACATGTATTACCTCTGTTTCAGGCCTCTAAATCAGGCGCCCATAAATTATTATTATAGTAATATTACTACGTAATATTACACTATAATAATTTATGCTCTTTTCTCTGCGTGCAGATCAAGGGACATCAGCAGGTCGTCTCCGGTGCTCAGCACCTATGCGAATCCATGCGCTGTGTACAGCTTATGTGCCGGTATGTTGCCTCTGTTCACACGTATATAGACACGTGCTGACTGCTTCCCTCGTATGTAAGCCAAAATCAGCTCCAACGCCCTGTGTCCATATCCCATGCCCCTATACTGAGGATACAGAGCAAAGTTGAACAGATCTGCGGAGCCGTCTGCGTATACACGTACAGCGCACGCTCCAAGCACGTCGTCCTGATGCACCAGCAGAAGGTACTCACTGCCCTGCAGGATGCTCTGCTGCATGTCCTATGCTGTCCATATATCCTGCTTGTCAGGAAGGCAGTTGCAGGCACGCACCGCATATTCCACACCAAAAGGCATACAGGACACAGGCAATATATTCACAGCACCACCTGTGAGGCTTCCGTCTGTATTCCATTCCAAAACGGCTTGCCAGCCTGGCCCTGGATGATCGGATTGGCCTCAGTACCTATATTCCAAAGGTACTTGCTGTCTGACGTCTCCAAGCTCCACACTCCTCCTATGCCGTGTACTGATACGCTACGCGTATTTGTACCCTTACTGTACTGCTCATGCGCGTGCACGTTATTGTCTTGTCCTGACGGACGTGTACACATATGTTATCTGCATGAGATGTTACGTATATCGTACTGTATATACTATAATGTCAAACAGCTTACCTATGAAGATGTCGATGTTCGCATTACCGTATCCGCTTGAGCCTCTTGCCAGGTGCAACCCTTACTTTGAAGTTGTTGTGAAACCTGGAATCCTCAAGTCATCACTCACTTACGCCATATTTCCAACCTTGAATACTGGCGGCTACTTAAAAGTTGTCAACTGGGGAGATGGACTGTCGTCTGAAGCTGCAGAAAGCGGAGCTCTTACGCATACCTATAGTCAGGCAGGAACATATACTGTTCGCATAAAAGGAAACTGCCAGGGAATTCGCCTGGGATATACAAATCCAGAGATAGTGTATGATACAAATGCCAACTGGGATGCGCTGGGGAAGCTGACATATAGCACGTCAATGTTCTCCGGATGTGTCAATGCCTAGTTTAAAATAGATAAGCTTCCCGACAGCCTGTAGAACCTTCAATATATGTTCAAATCGTGTCATAAAGCGGAAATTCATATACATAAACTGCCCCCTGGCATCAAAGGAAGCTGCAAGGAAGCGTTTTACTCGGCTTACAAAGCTGTCATCGACTTGGATTAGCTCACCGCAAATGCTCCTGAAGGATGCTGGACCGGGGCGATCGACATGGACCGAATGTTTTACTACGCCGGTTCCGGCAACTCTCCGGGAACCGTAACAGGATCACAGCTTGCGTTCCGGCGTAAGTTTCCAAAGGCAACGTCGGCAGACGACACCTTCAGAGGCACCAATACAACAGCATAAGGAAACATCATGTACACACTGCATAAAGGACAGAAGGGACTGCTGCCGTCTTCCACTGCATAGTAAAAAGAAAACTGAAGGGGCCATTGCGGCCCCTGCTTGCTTACTGTATGTAATCTTTCAGCAACAGACAGTCAATGCACTTCTTCAGTACTTTGATTTTGTCACTGTCGGATGTACAATAAGACAGTTCCTTTATCACAAGAGAACCTTTCTGTTTGGACCCGTATGGCAGCAACCATACGGGTCTTTTTAGTGCTCAATGGGCAAACATGAAGTAAGCTGCAATGACGGCAATCATGCTGATAACTGCAACAATAGCTGAACCCACCAGCATATCTATGCGATACTGTAGCCGAAGAATCTGGAACCAGTTGTCACGCAGCTTCTTTTCAGCGGCTGCAAGTTGCTGCTTCAGATTCTCGTTATGTGCTCTGGTAAGTGCAAGCTATTTTTCTTCTGCTTGTTTGACGAAATCAACTTTGGTGTCCACTTCGGACTCCTTTCGTTGAGGGGTGTGGGAGGATCCCGCCAGGCACCTTGCCTGACTGATAGGATCCTCCTTCACTTTATTATGCCATAAATATGCGCATTATTCAGCTGTTTACGTCCTCCTGACAGCGCCTAGAATAAGTCCAAAAGGAGGCACAATGACAGTCACACGATTCGCACCTTCGCCTACCGGCGACGACATCCACATAGGCAACCTTCGCATGGCAGCACTGAACCATGACCTTGCACGCAGGGAGCATGGGATATTTGTACTTCGAGTAGAGGACACAGCCAACGACCGCCTGGTACCTGCGTGCACGGAACGCATCATAGGCACAATGAAGCGCATGGGCATGGAACCTGACAGGATATACAGGCAGTCCGACAACAAGGAACTCCATATCTCCATAGCCGGAGACCTTGTGCGCAAAGGAAAGATGTTTGAGAAGGATGGTGCCATATGGTTTCCTGCAGGCGAAGCCTCTTACAAGGACAAGGTGCAGGGCAACATCTACAGCTCCTGGGAACCGTTCGTATGTATCAGAAGCAACGGTGAACCATCGTTCATATTCGCCAACGCCGTAGATGATTCACTGCTCATGGAACTCGGAGAGCTTATTGTCATCAGAGGCAACGATCACGTGTTCAACACCTGCAAGCAGATTGCACTGTATGAAGCCATGGGATGCAAGGCGCCTGAGTACAGATCGATGTCCATGATACTCGGTGACGACGGGAAGCCTCTCAGCAAGAGAGACCGTGCAGGTACTGTGGGGAAGGTGCTGGATATGGGCATTCTGCCTGAGTGCCTGTATGAGTATCTGCTCAGCATAGGCAACAACAAGAGTCCTGCCCATATGGATCTGAAGAAGCTGAAGGCTATGAACAGGGACTATATGAGTGCTGATGTATGTGAGGCGTGTGTGCCTGGAAGCGGCATGTACTGGCAGTATATAAAGCAGCATGTAAGGTGCGGAGAAGACGCTGTGCAGTTCAGGTATCTGTGGGAGCGGCCTGAACATGTTTCATGTGAGGGTCTTATTAAGTACCTCGACTGTGAGAAGCCTGTGGATGCATGGATAGCTGCACAGAAGCTTGACAGGAAGGAAGCATACGGAGCTGCAAGGAAATCACTGTGCGGAAGCCCGTATTCGCTCGACCTCAATACAGTGCTGCAGGCTATAGGTAAAGAAGAAGCTGTTGAAAGATTACTGGCATGAAGGTATGTATATAACAAGAGTTACAAATCAAACCGATCTGCACTATGCCGTATCCGCCGCAAATATGGCTGCAGGAAATGCAGCCCGAAGGAAGAACACACAACAGGATATTCTGCAAGGCATGCAAGATGGTGCACTTTATTATCTCCTGCATGTTAGTGGACAAGCAGTCGGATCTTTCGCTGTAATACTGTATATAGACGGTACAGCAGATGTATTCAATTTTGCTATATTCCCCGGATTTAGAAATAAAGGCTACGGGAAACAGGGAATGCAATACATACTGGACAAGTTACGCGAGTGGGGAATAAACGAAACGTTCCTTAAAGTACATAGTGATAACAAATGCGCAATACATGTGTATATTTCATGTGGATACCTGAAAGTGGGTGAAGATGATCTGTACGTGTATATGCGGCATGTTCAAATAAAAGGGTAAAGAATGTCTAAGAGTGATGATATATACAATGCGCTGGATTATGCTAGAAATAAGCTGAAGAGCGCAACTGAAGCTAAGGGAGCTGCTGTGGCGTCTCCTTACAGCCTCATGGATATTGCTACAGCTGTGCAGACCATAGAGAACGGACTTGAGGTTGGTGTGCTGGTATCTGACAGTACCGGACTGAAAGTGCAGCCTCTGGAATTTAGCGGCACATCGGCAACTGCGAACGGAGCAGCAGAGAGCTATGCAGCCAAGATATTCAATACAGGAAAGGATGAACCGGCGTATGCTTCCGGCTCCGGCGGCGACACATCCGCATTTGAATCCGACGCAATGGCGATCATAGGTACGC
>ENA-UOOA01000550-UOOA01000550.1-human-gut-metagenome-genome-assembly--contig:-P61old-NODE-550-length-75578-cov-10.080717_pt1 | contig 75578 bp, 56 predicted proteins | sample MGYA00242467_ERZ724014 | MGnify/ENA metagenome assembly ERZ724014 | reverse complement strand
GCACATATTTCAAAATATGTCTGACCTATTTTAAAATATCTCAGACATATTTTTTTGCTACCTGAAAACCCGGTAAAATAATGCGGACAAAAAAGTCTGGTATTTGGAGTGTCGGTTTTTGTGTTCTGTAAATACAATTTTACCGTCGGGCGGAGACGCATATTTTTTATGGCTTTCATGGCATTGAAAATGTAAGTATCTTTGCATTTGAAATTGCGGCGTTGTCACGGTCTTAAAGTCCGCCTATTTAAAAAACTGCAATTTTCAGTGTTTAAGGTTGACGCATGTTTGATATTCTATCGCAGGACATCAAGTATCTGAAAGGCATTGGGCCGCTTAGGGCAAAAGTGCTGTATTCGGATATGTCGATACGCACGATAAGGGATTTGCTCGAAACTTACCCTTACCGGTATATCGACCGCAGCCGCACGTACAAGATTTGCGAATTGCGCGAAGGCATGTCGTTCGTTCAAATCCGCGGGCGTATAATATCATTCCAGGCAGAGGGCAGCGGTAGAAAAAAACATCTGAAGGCCTTGTTCAGCGACGGACAAGGGATTATGGAACTGGTGTGGTTCCGCGGTATATCGTACATTGAGAAACAATATAAGCCGGGCGTGGAATATGTGGCGTTCGGCTCGCCTCAGGTATTCGGCTCGCGCTGGTCGATGGCACATCCCGAACTCGAGAAGCCGGATTCCGTGCAGGCATCGGTGGCTTTCTATCCTTGTTACCACACGTCGGGCGATATGAAACGCGCACGGATAACGTCGAAGCAGATGGTCGATTTTGTGGCAACGGCTCTTGCTGCCCTGCGTGTGCCGCTCCCCGAAACGCTCCCGCCGTATATAGTTGAACGTAAGAAGCTGTGCAGCCGCGACGAAGCAATCAGGTATATACACCGCCCACGGAATTACGAACAAATAGCAGCCGCCGAGCGCCGTTTGAAGTTCGAAGAACTTTTTTACATACAGCTGGGTATATTGGATTATGCCCGCGAGCGGCAGGAACGTTCGGCAGGTCAGTGTTTTACTCGTATAGGCTCGCTTTTTAACGGTTTCTATCAATATCATCTCGACTTTGCCCTTACCAACGCACAAAAACGTGTGTTGCGCGAGATTCGTGCCGATGTTGGCAGCGGAAAGCAGATGAATCGCCTGCTGCAGGGCGACGTAGGGAGCGGAAAGACAATCGTAGCCTTGATGGCCATGCTTATGGCCCTTGACAATAACCGCCAGGTGTGTCTTATGGCGCCTACTGAGATACTGGCCGAACAGCATTACGCTTCGATAACGGAGCAGCTCGACGGTATGCCCGTAAGGGTGGATTTGCTTACTTCTACAATAAAAGGCCGACGGCGCAACGATACCCTTTCGGCACTGGCTTCGGGAGATGTGAATATTCTTATAGGTACGCATGCCGTTATAGAGGATAACGTGGTCTTTGCGCAGCTGGGACTTGTGGTTATCGACGAGCAGCACCGTTTCGGTGTGGCACAGCGCGCCAAGCTGTGGCTTAAAAGTGCCGCGCCTCCTCACGTTCTGGTGATGACAGCCACGCCTATTCCGCGCACATTGGCCATGACGGTGTACGGTGACTTGAATGTGTCTGTGCTTGATGAACTTCCGCCCGGGCGGAAGCCTGTACTTACGCGGCATGTGTCGGCAGGGCGGCGTGTTGCGTTGTATCAGAAACTGGAAAGCGAAATAGCCAATGGCCATCAGGTTTATTATGTTTTTCCGCTAATAAAGGAAAACGAAAAAATGGACTTGCGAGATTTGGAAAACGGCTTTGAAGCGCTGAAAAAAATATTCCCGAACAGGCGACTTGCGTATGTTCACGGAAAGATGTCTCCTGCGGAAAAAAGCGAAGTAATGGAACGTTTTGCAAACGGAAGCGTGGATATACTTGTGGCTACAACAGTTATCGAAGTAGGGGTGAACGTACCCAACGCAACAGTAATGGTAGTAGAAGAAGCACAGCGTTTCGGGTTGTCGCAGCTTCACCAATTGCGCGGGCGCGTGGGACGCAATGCCGAGCAGGCTTATTGTTTTCTTGTAACTCCTGAGAAAATGGCTGAGAACACACGCAAACGGATAGAAATAATGGTAGAGACAAACGACGGTTTCAGAATATCCGAAGAAGATATGCGTATGCGCGGGCCAGGTGATTTGCAGGGAACATTGCAGAGCGGAATGCCGTTTGACTTGCGCATAGCAAATCTTGCAACCGATGGACGAATACTTGAAGAGGCTCGTGCGCTGGCGCATGAAGTGCTTGAGTCCGACCCGCAGCACAACCGTTCTTACAACGATATATTATGGCGCCAGTTGAGCCGTACCAGAAAGCATGAAATCAACTGGTCGGAAATATCATGAACGGGACTCCGTTATGTATGCTGTTTATGTACGTTATGTATGGAAACAAAAAAAAGGTCGAACGGCTTTAAAGCTGCCCGACCTTTAGGTCTTATTCCATGTTTCAGTCGTGGAACAGTTTTATGCGCTGTTCTTCCGATAATTTGCAAATCAAAAGTATGCCGTCTTTTTCGGCAACGATGTAACCGTCCAAACCTTGCACCACTACTTTCTTGGCTTCGGCGCAGTGTATTATGCAATTATTGGTTTCATACAGGTCTACGTTCCCTACAGTGGCATTCCCGTGCACATCTTGGGTTATCTGCTGCCTCAGTACTCCCCATGTGCCAACATCGCTCCAACCGAATGAAACAGGATATACAAATATTTCCTCGGCTTTTTCCATAATGGCGTAGTCTACGCTTATGTTTTCACATTTGGGGAATTCTGCGTCTATGGCTTCCTGTTCTTTAGGCGTATCGAACAATGGAGTCATTGATTCGAAAGTCTTGGCGATTTCAGGCTGGTAAACGCGGTATGCATTCACTATAGTCTGTACGCTCCACACAAATATTCCGGCATTCCAAAAGTAGTTGTTCTTAGCTATGTACTGTGTTGCCACCTCGACGGAGGGCTTTTCACGGAACGAGTCGACACGGAAAATTTGCTTGTTCCTTGATGATGAATAGCTGAGGTCTGCCTCAATATATCCATACCCTGTTTCGGGCCTGGTAGGATGTATTCCGAGCGTAACAATAGAGTCTGTTTCGGCTGTGAAGTTCATTGCGTCGCGCAATGCTTCCTTGAACACCTTTACGTCTTTTACAATGTGGTCGCTGGGCGTTACTACGATGTTTGCACGTGGGTTGCGCTTTTTTATTTTCCAGCTTACGTATGCAATGCACGGGGCGGTGTTCCTTCTGCATGGTTCGAGAAGTATGTTTTCTGCAGGCAACTCCGGTAATTGCTCACGCACGAGGTTTTCGTACATCTTAGATGTTACGACCCATGTGTTTTCAATGGGGCAAAGACCTGAGAACCTGTCCAATGTCATTTGCAGTAATGACCGCCCAACTCCGAGCACATCAAGGAATTGTTTCGGACGCTCTGCATTGCTCATGGGCCAGAAACGGCTTCCTATGCCACCTGCCATTATCACTAAATGATTGTTGTCCATTTCAGAGTAGTTTTAACAATACTTCTTTACCTGTTTATCATTGAATGTGCGGACGCAAATTTTACGGCCTATCTATCATGTTGCCTTTTATATGCAGCTTTATTATAGGCTTTTTCGAATTTGTTTTTAGGGTTATGGTTTTTTTGAAATTACCCGGGAAACGTCCGATTGCGTTATAAACAATGTTTACGGTTCCCGTTTTTCCGGGAAGTACAGGCTTTGTCGTGTAGGTTGCCACCGTACAACCGCAGGTTGTGATTACCTGGTTTATAACGGCAGGATGATTGCCCACATTTTTAAAAGTAAAGGTGTGGCTTAGCTTGTTGACATCCCTGTAAAATGTGCCGAAGTCATATTCGGTGGTGTCGAACTTTATTTCAGAATACTTTTCTTGGGCTGACATGCCGACAGCAGCCATGAAGAAAACAAACAAAAAAGCTATCCTTTTCATTCTTCTTTACTTTTACGCATTTTTTGCAAAAATACAATTTATTTTGTACGCACCAATTTTTTGCCGATGTTTCTTTGGTGGTGTTTACATTTTGGCGGATATTTCTATCGGTTTATTTTTGAGGAGGAAAAGTACCTCTCGGAGCAAATTTAAAATATGTCTGACATATTTTAAATTATGTCAGACATATTTCAAAATAGGTCAGACATATTTTTTTCGATATACCTAGAGACGAATTTCCTTTTTTACTTATGCGGGTAGGAATGGAAAATGTTCCTTAAAGGATGTTTGCCTTGTATGGGTAAATAAATTTGTTCTGCATACTCGTCTCACGTCAAAAAGTGATATATTTGAATCAATATTTCAAAACGAAAAACAGGCACATATATATTATGAGTAAAATACCGAACATGAAAGCCTTGGCGTTCAGGGATACTCCTTTCGCCAATTTAATGAACAAGCGCATTTATAATGTTTTGCTCATCGCTACCAAGTATGACGCCTTTATGCTTGAGGATGACGGCCGGGTGGATGAGCAGATTTTCAACGAATATACATCCTTGAGCTTGAGCTCTCCGCCGCGTTTTACGCAGGTTACAACAGAGGCGGAAGCCTTGAAAGCACTTGCCGACCGCAATTTCGAGCTTGTTATTTGTATGCCGAATATGGATAACCGCGACATCTTTGTAGCGGCAAAGGAAATAAAGCAGCGCTATCCGCAGATACCCATAGTTGTGCTCACTCCTTTCTCGCGCGAGGTTTCAAAACGGGTGGCAAATGAGGATTTGTCGGCTATAGATTATGTGTTCAGCTGGCTGGGAAATTCTGAGCTGCTCTTGGCCATAATCAAGCTCGTCGAGGATAAGATGAACGCTCCGTATGATACGGCAAGTGTGGGAGTTCAGATAATATTGCTCGTCGAGGATTCAATACGTTCATATTCTTCTGCGCTCCCTCTGCTTTACCGCTTTGTGCTCGAACAAAGTCAGGAGTTTTCAAAAGAAGCTCTGAACGGTCACCTGCAGACTCTTAGAATGCGCGGCCGCCCTAAGATAAAGTTGGCGCGTAATTACGAAGAGGCTGTACGTATTTTTGAACGTTACAAGGATAACATGCTCGGCATAATCTCCGACATGAGTTTTATGCGGGCAGGGAAAAAAGATCCTTATGCGGGCTATAAGTTTGGCCGTTACGTGAGGCAATCGGGGCTGATAATTCCTTTTATATTGGAGAGTTCCGATGTGGCAAACGAGGTGTATGCCGATGAATTGAAGGCTTCGTTTATCGACAAGAACTCTAAGGCTTATCCCCAAATGCTCCGCCATGAAGTGAATGAGCATTTCGGATTCGGAGACTTCGTTATCGTAAATCCTAAGACGCACGAAGAAATTATGAGAATCCGGGATTTGAAGGATTTGCAACAGAAGATTTTCTCTATTCCCGACGATTCGCTTGTGTATCACTTGAGCCACAACCATTTCTCGCGGTTCTTTTATTCGCGTGCAATGTTTCCGCCGGCCGAACTGCTTAAGAAAGTGGACGTCAATGATTATGACGACATGAACGAGGCACGCAAGCTGATTTTCGACTGTATCGTGGAGTACCGCAGGATGAAAAATTCCGGCGTAGTGGCAATATACAAGCGCGACCGTTTTGACGAATACAGCACTTTTGCGAGAATGGGAAACGGGTCTTTGGGTGGCAAAGGCCGCGGCCTTGCATTCATGAGCGCCATGCTTAACCGTTATCCGCAGTTGCATTACGAAAATATGAGTGTGACCATACCGAGGACGGTTGTGATTTGCACTGACATTTTCGACGAATTCATGGAAACCAACAACCTGTATCCCGTAGCGCTTTCCAATGCTTCGGATGAGGAGATTCTCGACAGTTTCCTGAAAGCCCGTTTGCCGGAGCGTTTGTTAGACGACCTAAAATCGTTTTACGGTGTTGTGAAGAGTCCTATTGCGGTACGTTCTTCGTCGCTGCTTGAAGATTCGCATTACCAACCTTTTGCCGGGATATATTCAACCTACATGGTGCCCCGCATAGCTTCCGATGAGGCACTGGTGTACTTGCGCAATGCAATCAAAGCTGTATATGCCTCTGTGTTCTACAAAGACAGCAAGGCTTATATGATAGCTACGTCAAATCTGATAGACCAGGAAAAAATGGCGGTAGTTCTTCAGGAAGTTGCAGGAACAACATACGGCGACAGGTATTATCCTACTATGTCGGGAGTGGCCAGGTCGCTTAACTTTTATCCCATAGGCGACGAAAAGGCTGAGGAAGGAATTGCAAACGTAGCGTTAGGTTTGGGCAAGTATATTGTTGACGGAGGGCTTACCTTGCGCTTCTCGCCGGCACATCCGCACAACATACTGCAAACATCGCAGCTCGACATAGCTTTGCGCGAAACGCAAACACGCTTCTATGCCCTCAATCTGTCAAACCTGGGAAGGGAACTTTCGGTTGACGACTCATTCAACCTCTTTAAACTGAATGTCAAGGAAGCCGTTGAGGACAAATCGTTGAAATACGTTGCTTCAACTTATGATCCTTACGACCAAATGCTGAATAGCGGAGTTTACAAAAACGGGCGCAAGGTCGTTACATTCTCCGGAATCCTTGAACATGATGTATTCCCCCTGGCCGACGCTTTAAGCAAGGTGCTCGAAATAGGGCAAAAGGAAATGGGGCGTCCCATAGAGATAGAATTTGCCCTTAACGTAGAAGATAACGATAAGTGTACGTTCTACCTTTTACAGATACGTCCTATTGTCGACGCAAAGGATGATATGGACGAGGACCTTACGGCTATAAAGAAGGAAGATACGATAATTTCATGCTCGAGTGTGTTGGGGCAGGGAATAGTGAATGACGTTTACGACGTGCTATATGTAAAAAGCAATAATTTCAACGCACAGAACAACGGGCTTGTAGCCCGCGAGATAGAGAAACTGAACCGCGAATACATCGAAAAAGGAAACGGTTATGTACTCGTCGGTCCCGGACGGTGGGGTAGCAGCGACCCTTGGTTGGGTATCCCGGTAAAGTGGCCTCATATCAGTGGCGCACGTGCCATAGTGGAATGCGGCTTGGAACAATACCGTGTGGACCCGTCGCAAGGGACACACTTTTTCCAAAACCTGACATCTTTCGGTGTGGGGTATTTTACAATAGCTCCTTTCTGCGGCGACGGGTTCTTTGACGAAGAATACCTGAACTCCTTGCCCGCCGTGCACGAGACGGAACTCATACGCTGTGTACATTTCGAAGCGCCGATACTGATAAAGATGGATGGCCGTCACGGGATAGGCGTAGTAATGAAGCCGCAGGAAGAGAAAGACACGAAGTAAGTATTCTTTTCCTAACCAATACAGACAAATAAAAGGCCGCAGTTTTTTGCAGGCAAAAAATATGTCTGAGATAATTTAAAATATGTCTGACCTATTTCAAAATATGTCAGACATATTTTTTCTTTGCTCCCATGTGGGTGTAATAGTATGAAAATCAGTTTTCGTTTTTTCTCCCGCGAAAATACTGAAAACTCGGGAAAAGATTAACTTTGCAGCGGACGGTAGTAGTATATAAAGTTTCATGTTTATAATATCTCCAATCATAAAAAACGGATGTATAACGTAAAATAACAAGAAGATGGCAAGAGCAATTAAAATATTGATATTAGCATTTGCGGTGCCGATGCTTTATGCATGCGGGACATTAAAAGATCCCGTAGTAGTAAAAAATTCTTCCATATCGGATTATAAGTATGTTTATATTACCCCGACAAAAGAGTTATCTTCCAGTACAAGCGGAGCATACATGGGGCAAAATGGAGTGATGTATGGCAGTACTGAGTCTAAAAGTGTTAATCCGAGTGATGTAATAGCGGGGGCTCTTATAAAAAAGGGATTTATAATTATTCCCGAATTAAGCCCTGAATTACAAAATAAAACGTTAATTGCTAATTATGGCGAGAGCGGTAGACGAAAAAAGGGATTGGGGTATACCATAGAGGTGACTATTCAATTCATTTCGGCCAAATCCTATGAAACAGTATGCTCTTGTACTGCGGAAGGACAAGGAAGCACAGAGGCTGACGATATTAGGATAGCGATTAATAGAGCTATGTCAGCTTTATTTAAATAGTTGTTTTTGCAATTTCTGTTTTGGTAAAACAATGCCTTGATATACGTTTCTTGCAGGACGTATATTAAGGTTTCTGTTTATTGTTGGTATAAGACGAATCATCCTCCACTCCGGTTCCGAAAAGCGCGAAATCGCCGCGCACAGGATCGCCCGGGAATACTTCGCTCAATGTCTCCGTAATCTTTCTTGCTGCGGCAAGCGAGTATGTTTCCGAATCGGTAATTCCGGTTTTGTGTGCCATTTGTACCACGTGGGTGTCGAGGGGAATGATTAGCTCGGCCGGAGAAAACCTTTGCCATATCCCGAAATCAACGGGGGAGTCTTTGCGCACCATCCACCTAAGGAACATGTTGATTTTCTTTTGCGGGCTTTTGGATGAAACTTTCAGGAACCGGCACATTCGCTCCATGGGCGAGCCTTCGAGAGTTTGCATGTAGCTTTCAAGGTCTGGAAAATTGGCGTACACATTATATAATATGTCGAAAATGTTTCGGAACGCCCCGTATGACAACATCCGGTAGAAACTTTCCGTCTTGCCTGCGGGAAAGCGGGACTCGTAGGCGCGTGTCAAAATATATTCGCGAGGTTCACCACACATCATGCCATGCAGAATTTCTGCCTTTGCTATTATCTGTTTCCTGTTCCCGAAACTCATTATTGCCGTTAGCAATCCGCTTATTTCAATGTCGCATTTCGAGGAAAAGCGGTGCGGGAATTGTATCGGGTCGTTTTTGATAAATTCCGGTTTTTCGTACTTGTCGGCCGCTTTTTTGAGCCGTATGCTTAGTTCTTTTGAAATCATAATGCTGCAAAGTAATACTTTTTATCCAGAAAAGGTAGTCTGCTAATTGTTAAAAAGCCCTCCACGGGGCTAAAAAAGGCCTTAAAACGGATATGTAGCTATTTTTAATAATCCGGTGAAGCCGATAATGAGAAAAATTGAGTACTTTTGAATCTCAATTCGAAGAATATAGAAGAAATTAAACGTAATGTTAGACCAAGACAGAATAATAAAAGTAAATATTGAGGAAGAGATGAGGAGCTCTTACATCGACTATAGCATGTCGGTGATTGTAGCGCGTGCTCTTCCTGATGTGAGAGATGGATTCAAACCGGTACATCGCCGTATACTTTACGGAATGATGGGGTTGGGAAATACACATGACAAACCATATAAAAAATCCGCGCGTATAGTAGGCGAGGTGTTGGGTAAGTATCATCCCCACGGAGATTCTTCTGTTTATGGCGCATTGGTCAGAATGGCGCAAGATTGGTCTATGCGTTATACTTTGGTTGACGGACAAGGTAACTTTGGTAGTGTGGACGGAGACTCCCCCGCTGCTATGCGTTACACCGAAGCGCGCTTGCAGCCACTTGGCGAAGCAATGATGCAGGACATCGATAAGGAGACCGTCGATATGACCAACAACTTCGACGACACGTTGACGGAGCCAACAGTAATGCCTACGCGGATACCTAATTTGCTCGTAAACGGTGCCAGCGGTATCGCAGTAGGTATGGCTACGAATATTCCTACGCATAACCTGGGCGAGGTAATAGATGCTTGCGTTGCATATATAGACGACAGTGAAATCGATGTAGACGGCCTAATGAAATATATAAAGGCTCCCGACTTTCCTACCGGCGGTTTCATATATGGTATGTCGGGGGTAAAAGAAGCATACGCCACAGGCCGCGGCCGCGTGGTTATGCGTGCACGAGCCGAGATAGAAACCGACGCAACGCACGATAAGATTGTTATTACCGAAATACCTTACGGCATTAACAAGAAAGAGTTGATAATGTATATAGCCCAACTTGTTAATGAAAAGAAGATAGACGGCATAACCAACGTAAATGACGAAAGCGACCGCGAAGGAATGCGTATCGTTGTAGATGTAAGGCGTGACGCGAACGCGAATGTCGTGTTGAACAAATTGTTTAAGATGACTTCGTTGCAAACGAGTTTCAGCGTTAATTGTATCGCATTGGTGCATGGCCGCCCGAAACTTCTTACGCTAAAAGACTGTATACGCTGCTTTATCGACCATCGGCATGATGTTGTTATACGCCGCACGCAATATGAATTGCGCAAGGCAAAAGAAAGAATTCACATACTCGACGGCCTGATTATTGCGAGCGACAATATTGATGAGGTTGTACGTATAATACGCGCGGCCAAGACTCCGCAAGAAGCTGTGGATAACCTGAAAAGCAGATTCGAACTTGATGACATACAAGCAAAAGCAATCGTTGAAATGCGCCTGCGTCAGTTAACCGGACTTATGCAGGAACAGTTGCACGCCGAGCACGATGAGATAGAACAGCGTATAAACCGTTACAACGAAATACTGAGCGATGATAACGTGTGCCGCGAGGTGATAAAAGAAGAACTCATCGAAGTCAAAAACAAATGGGGCGACCCGCGCCGCAGTGAGATTGTATTGAACGATGACGAATTCAATCCCGAAGATTTCTACTCCGACGACGAGGTGGTAATAACGATAAGCCATTTGGGATATATCAAGCGCACACCGCTTGCCGAATTCCGCACGCAAGGGCGTGGTGGAGTTGGCAGCCGCGGCGGAAGTACGCGGAGTGAAGACTTTATTGAATACATGTATCATGCAACAATGCATAATACAATGCTGTTCTTTACTCAAAGCGGACGTTGCTACTGGTTGAAGGTATATGATATACCAGAGGGAACGAAGAGTTCCAAAGGCCGTGCTATTCAAAATATGCTCAATCTCGCAGCAGACGATCAGGTTAGCGTTTGTCTTTATATTCGAAAGTTGAGTAATCCAGAATTTTGCAATAGTCATTATGTGGTGTTCTGCACAAAGAACGGCATAATAAAGAAAACATGCCTGTCTGAGTATTCGCGCCCGAGGGTAAACGGCGTAAATGCTATAAACATCCAGGAAGGCGACAACGTTGTAAGCGTATGCCTCACACGCGGTGACGAAGAAATTCTCGTTGCTGATAAATTTGGCCGGGCAATCCATTTCAACGAAAGCACGGTTCGCCCAATGGGACGTACAGCAACCGGCGTAAAGGCCATGACGCTTGAAGAAGGCGATGAAGTGATAGGAATGGTTAGTGTTTGTGACCCGGAGAATGAAAGCGTCATGGTCGTTAGCGAACAAGGATACGGTAAGCGCAGCAAGGTAGAAGACTATCGTATCACAAATCGCGGCGGTAAAGGTGTAAAAACCATAAATATCACTGATAAGACAGGTGATCTTGTCGCACTTAAGGCCGTGACCGACAATGACGACTTGATGATTATCAACAAGAGCGGCATAACTCTGCGGCTTCACGTGTCGGACGTAAGGATAATGGGCCGAGCAACTCAAGGAGTACGTCTGATAAATTTAGGAAAGCGTGGTGATACAATCGCAAGTGTTTGCAGGGTTCCCAGGGAGGATTCGGAAGAGGATACCAACGATGAATTTAACGACGAAAACACTGAAACAAGTGTTCAGGAAAATAATAACGAACAAGTAAATGAGAATAATTAACTTTTAAATTAATTTGATATGAAGAAGCTAGTATTATTTGCAGTTCTCTTCTCGTCGACTGTTTCTTTTGCACAGAATAGTCTTATTGGCAGGGCTCAGATGAAGCTTGACGAAAATAAGGAGGATGAAGCTTTAGAGTTGATTGAAAGAGCACTTACGAGCGGTAAGACTAAGAACATGGCAGGTGCGTACAATATGGCAGGCAATGTCTACGGGCGCATTCTCAATGCAGAAATCCTGAAAGCGTCGCAGAATCAACCCTGCGATACAGGAAAGTTTGTAAGCTCGTTGAACAAGTCGCTCGACTATTTCACTAAGAGTTACGAAATTGACAACACACCGAACGAAAAAGGAAAGGTAAAACCAAAGTACAACGAGAACAACGTGAAGATGATAACCCAGATGGGGAATTATTTCATCTATGCAGGCCAGTTCCTTAACAACAACGGTGACCAAAAAGGCGCATACGACGCTTTTGAAAAGTATTTGAATATGCCCAAGTTGCCTTTGTTTAGCGAGGCACAGGCAGACTCTATGTACAAAGCTGAGCACGACCAGTATTGCACCGTTGCCTACTATACAGCATTGCTGGGCTACCAAATGAAGGATTACGACAAGGCTTTGAAGCACGTGGACTTCGCTATTGCAGACACGTCGTCGAAAAACAAGAACGACTTGTTCTTCATAAAGTCACAATCGCTGTTGGCAAAGAAAGACACTGCCGCATGGCTTAAGTGTGTAACCGAGGCAATTACGCAGCTTCCCAGCAACACGCAGTTCGTACAGAATCTTCTTTATTATTACAATATGAAGAATCTGAACAACGAAGCTATCGCTGCGGCAGCCGACCTTGTTGCAAAAGCTCCAAACAATCCTAACGCATGGTATTCGGCAGGATGTATATATCTGAACAATGCTAAGGACTTTACAAAGGCGCGCGAGCACCTGCAAAAAGCATTGGATATTAATCCTGAAATGTACGAAGCTCAGTACAATATGGGTATTTCTTATGTAAACGAGCTTGTCGCAAACAAGGACAAATTCACAACCAATACCAAAGACCCCAATTACAAGAAAGACCTGGAAGCAGCAAAAGAATATTATCGCAAGGCGCTTCCTTATCTCGAAAAAACCCGTGAATTGGCACCCGACCAGCCGAAGGTATGGGGACTTGCGCTGAAGAACGTTTACTACAACCTTGAGATGAAAGACAAGGAAAAGGAAATCGACGGTGTTTTGGCTTCAGCCGGAATAGTCGAGCCGAGCAGCAACAATTCAAACAGCAATACAAACAAGTAACAACGTTTTGATAACCTAACGGAAAGGCCGTCCCGCATGAATATCTTGCGGGACGGCTTCTTTTTTGCATGGTATGGCGGCGGGACAGTTCTCTGTAACAACTTTACGCGATGTCGTGAGGCTTGTGTTCCTTTTTACTAAGCATGTTTTAATGTCCATACTTATTGGTGGACGCAATGTGAAAATGTTGCAAAAAAACGAGCTGAAAAAGACGCTTTTTTCGGCAAAAAGATGAAAACTAATTTTCAGAGCGTTATACCACATTGGGAGCAAAGAAAAAATACAAGGCACATAATTCAAAATATGTCCGACCTATTTTAAAATATGTCTGAGATATTTTTTCCCCCTTGAAAACCCGTTTGAAATTTGCCCTAAAAATGCAGACAAATAATGCTAACCAGCTTAAAGCTGGTTAGCATTATGATTTGGTTGGCGTACACGGCGTATTCATTGTTGTTGAATCGCAATTTTTTAGGTGTATTCTAAAGTTTGAATCCACAATAAACCTATATAATATTTATTATTATTAAATTTGCAAGCCGGATTACAAATTCGGATTGCAATATAAAAAGCAGATTTAAAAAACATGATATTATGATAGACATTACCTTTCCTGACGGTTCTGTAAGGCAATACGAACAAGGCGTAACAGGATCGGAGATAGCTGCGGGAATATCGCCCCAGCTGGCAAAAGAAGTTCTGGCTTGTAAAGTAAATGATGAGATATACGAGTTGAACCGCCCTATAAACGGCAACGCCACGGTTCAACTGTTGAAGTGGGAAGACCCGGAGGGAAAACATGCTTTCTGGCATACTTCTGCGCACCTAATGGCCGAGGCTATTCAGGAGCTTTTCCCCGGAACACAGTTCGGCATAGGCCCTGCTATTGAGAACGGCTTCTATTATGATGTGATGCCCCCTGAAGGCACTGTAATCCGCGAGTCGGATTTCCAACTGATAGAAAAGAAAATGCAGGAACTCCTGACACGCAAGGAAAAACTTGTACGCAAGGACATTTCCAAGGCCGACGCGCTGAAACTGTTCGCGTCGAAAGGGCAGACGTTCAAAAACGAGCTTATAGATGAACTTGAAGACGGTCATATAACTGTATATGAACAAGGTAATTATGTGGACCTTTGTCGCGGTCCGCACCTTGTGGATACAACGCCAATAAAAGCAGTTAAGGTAACTGCCGTGTCGGCGGCTTTCTGGCGCGGTGACGCAAAGAACCCGCAGATGACGCGCGTTTACGGCATAACATTCCCCAAAAAGAAACTACTGGATGAGTATCTCGTGCTGCTGGAAGAAGCCAAAAAACGTGACCACCGCAAGATAGGAAAAGAAATGGAACTTTTCATGTTCTCCGAGCGCGTAGGCAAGGGACTTCCTATTTGGCTGCCCAAAGGCACAACTTTGCGTTTGCAACTCGAAGACTTCCTGAAACGCATACAAAAGCGTTTCGGCTATTTGCAGGTCATCACGCCGCACATAGGAAACAAACAACTGTACATGACTTCAGGACATTACGCAAAATATGGCAAGGATTCGTTCCAGCCAATCAGAACTCCTGAAGAAGGTGAGGAGTATATGCTCAAACCCATGAACTGCCCCCACCATTGCGAGATATACGCACGCAAACCGCGCTCTTACCGCGACCTGCCGTTGCGCATAGCCGAGTTCGGAACAGTATATCGTTACGAACAGAGCGGTGAATTGCACGGATTGACACGTGTGCGCGGTTTTACGCAGGATGATGCTCACATCTTCTGCCGCCCCGACCAGGTAAAGGATGAGTTTCTCAGGGTAATGGATATTATAATGATAATATTCCGTGCACTGAAATTCGATAACTTCGAAGCTCAGATTTCCTTGCGCGACAAGGTAGACCGCAGCAAATACATAGGCAGTGACGAAAATTGGGAAAAAGCCGAGCAGGCTATCGTAGAAGCATGTGAAGAAAAGGGACTGAAAGCCCGTGTGGAATACGGAGAAGCAGCTTTCTATGGCCCAAAACTGGACTTCATGGTTAAGGACGCCATTGGTCGTCGTTGGCAGTTGGGTACAATACAAGTAGACTACAACCTGCCGGAACGTTTCCAACTGGAATACATGGGAGCCGACAACGAAAAACATCGTCCTGTCATGATTCACCGTGCGCCTTTCGGCTCGATGGAACGTTTCGTGGCAGTGCTTATAGAGCATACGTGCGGGCGTTTCCCGTTGTGGCTGACACCGGTGCAGGCAGTGGTTCTTCCTATCTCCGATAAATTCAACGACTATGCCGAAGAAGTAAAAGCATACCTCGAAGAACACAATGTGCGGGTAGAGGTAGATGCGCGCAGCGAAAAGATTGGTCGTAAGATACGCGACAACGAAATGAAGCATATTCCGTATTTGCTCGTTGTAGGAGAAAAAGAAGCTTCAGAAAAACAGGTTGCAGTCCGTAAACAGGGAGAAGGCGACCAAGGTACAATGAAAATAGAAGAATTTTCCGAGAAAATCAATCAGGAAGTTCTCCAAGAAACAAATAAGTATTAAATTTGCAGCCGATTATGTGCCTTTGGCATAAACTGCAAGCTTGAAAATGTTGAATATCGTGGAATTTGCCTGTATGAATCAGGCTTGTTCAGTACGATAAATGCGATTTAATGAAGAACGATAACATAAAGCAACAATACCGCGTAAACGAACAAATACACGTCCGCGAGGTGCGTGTGGTGGGCGATGATATAGAATCTGCCGTGATGTCTACACGTGAAGCCATACAGCTTGCGGAAGAAAAAGGACTTGATTTGGTGGAGATTTCACCTAACGCAGCTCCTCCTGTTTGCCGTATCATCGATTATTCGAAATTTCTTTATCAGCAAAAGAAACGTCAGAAAGAGATGAAAGCTAAGCAGGTAAAGATTGAAGTCAAGGAAATTCGTTTCGGACCTCAAACTGATGACCACGATTACAACTTCAAGCTCAAGTATGCAAAAGAATTCCTTTCTGAAGGCAATAAGGTAAAGGCCTACGTGTTTTTCAAAGGCAGGAGCATTCTTTTCAAAGAGCAGGGAGAAGTATTGTTGCTTCGTTTCGCAAATGATTTGGAGGATTACGGTAAGGTAGAGCAAATGCCCGTGCTCGAAGGGAAAAGGATGACCATTTTCTTGGCTCCCAAAAAAGCCAAAGGCTCGGTACCGCAGGCTAAATCGGTTCAACCGACTCAGACTGCCAAAGAAGTGGAAGTCAAAAGAGCGCCTAAAGAAAACACCCGAAAGGAATATAAAGCACCAACAATCGAGGGCGAGTAAATATAAGTAAAAGCAAAAGAGACGTGTACAAGTAGTGGTATTACTTGACGCGCTCCATAATAACTAATTAATAAATAAACAAAAATGCCAAAATTAAAAACTAATTCCGGTGCGAAAAAAAGATTCTCTTTTACCGGAACAGGTAAGGTTAAACGCCGTCATGCTTTTCATAGCCATATATTGACTAAGAAAACAAAGAAACAAAAGCGCAATCTTGACCATGTCGCAATAGCCGACAAGGCAAATGTAAAGTCAATTCGTGAGATGTTGCTTAAGCGCTAAATTAATTCATTAACCGAATGTTGCTGCCGTAAAAGTTCACACATGGAAATGTGTGGCGCCAACGTTCAAAAAACAAACAAAAATGCCAAGATCAGTTAATCACGTTGCTTCGCGTGCGAAAAGAAAGAAGATTCTCAAAAAAACCAAAGGTTATTACGGTGCTCGTAAAAATGTGTGGACCGTAGCTAAGAATACCTACGAAAAAGGACTCACCTACGCATTCCGTGACCGCAGGAACAAGAAACGTGAATTCCGCGCATTGTGGATTCAGCGTATCAATGCTGCGGCACGTCTGGAAGGTTTTTCGTATTCGCAGTTGATGGGCGCTTTGCATAAGGCCGGCATAGAGATAAACCGCAAGGTTCTTGCCGATTTGGCTCTGAATGATTTCAAAGCATTCCAGGCAATTGTGGCAAAAGTAAAGTAAATACTTTTATTAAGTAAAAAATAATTGTGGCAGACTGAATTCAGCCTGCCACAATTATTTTTGTGTTTATTTGATTATATTTTGAGTGCAGTGATATAAAAGGATTTATTTATCGGTGAGCTCTGATTGACGTATCAGCTTTTCAAGTTTTTTGATGAATTCTTTTAGTTCGGATGTTTGTTTTTCTTCTTCCAATATGGTTGGAGTCAATTCTTTTTTTTGTGAGTTTTGTGCACTTGCGTAAATACTACGGTCTGCTTCAAGTTGTGCGTTTTGTTGTTCCAGCATTTTTTTTGCTTCAATCCATTGCAAAGCATATTTCTTAGCTTCCGGATTTTGGAAATCATCAAGTGAAGTATAAACCTTGCTGTCGTTTACAACGAACATGAAATCTTTACTTTCACGGTTTTGTTTTTTTGCTGATAGTAGATTCTTCAAACGGTTCAAGGCTTCGTTTACTCTATTGCTGTTTCCTTTCCAAGTATCACGTATCGCATTTATCTTAGCAAAACTCTGTAATGTATCTCCAGGCTCTATAGTGTAGTTCTCACGTGTGGCATTAGGAATGAATACGTACACGCAGACTTTGCCCACCGGCTGTCGGCGGTCACTTACAAACCAACCTATGTTGTTTGCTTCGTCAATAGCGTACATGTAATCGTTGTCGGGCGAATTGAAAGGCATTCCTATGTTTTCAGGACGTAGAAATTTACCGTTGTCTGTGCTGTATCTGGTTAAAAATATGTCATATCCGCCCAAGCTTTGTTCTCCTTTTGCAGCAAAGTACATTGTTGTGCCGTCGTTAAGCACGAAAGGGGAGATTTGGTCGTATCCGAAGTCTTCCAGCCCATCAGCTTGTATAGGGTCGCTCCAAGTGTCATCCAAACGGTCTCTTGTGAAAATATACATGGCGCTGTCAACAACGTTGCTGAAATAGACCTTGTCGCGTAATTGAGGTGTGTAAGTAAATGAATTTTCTACTTCCGATGAGGCACTTTGGCTCTTGAATACGTTTTTAAACAAGTCTATGTCGCCCGATTCTTCGCTCATTTTATATACTTCAAGGAAACGGTTCTTGTCAATGACGACGGAGTCTATAAAAACAACCTTCTCAGTACTTGTAAGCATGTTTTGCCCCATATTAGCAAAATCAAGGTACGACTCTAACGTGTCCGTGGCAAGACGTTTCTTTTCGGCAAATTCAATATCTTCTTCCAGTTGTGTTGCCGCTTCGCTGAACTTATAGGAATCAAGCAGTTCTTTTGCTGCTTTTTGTTGCTGGATAAGTTTTTCCAAATTCCTTGATTTCGTTTGTGCGTTTACGAATACAAAAGAAAGCAAGCAAATGAATATTGTAATTATCTTGTGCATATATTCAATGTTTTATGCGCTAAATTAGATATTAAATATTATTCTGCAAAACGAAGGCAAACAAATTTCTGTTGCTTTCGGTAAGTAGTTCTTTTATTTTTTCATTGAATAATGTGTTTTGTTCTAAATTCTCGACCGAAAGATGCGCTCTGTAGCACCAGTTCTGATTAGGGTCTGCCGGATTGTTGATTTGTTCGTTACGTATGTTGGCAGTGCGGGTGGAACAGCATATTGATGTCCAATCCTGGAAAGAGAGTAAGCATAACATCGATGGCGACATGAGGTGCATGCGCACAACTTTTTCACATGTGTCGACGTTTGCTTCAGGTGTATATGGTGCGTGCAGTATGTGTGATGAGTAGCGTTTTGCTGTTTCTGGAAATTTTTCCCACCACAACCGGAACGAAGGCATGTCGTGTGTAGATATTGTGGCAACAGACCTGTAAGGATATAATTCGGTATTAGCGAATTCAACACCATGCTGTTTGGGCATATTCTGTATTTCCAATGATAAAATACTTAGGTCGTCCAGAACTTTGCCTACATTGCCCGGAAGCATTCCCAAATCTTCAGCGCATGGTAACATTTTTGTGGATTTTGTGATTGCGCTTAATTTCCCGATGGCTCCTTTTGCCCAAAACTCATCGTGACGTCTATAGAAAAAGTCATTATATAATGAATCGAATGCTTTCTTCTGCTCGTTGCTCAAATTGAGGTAAGCTGTTTCGTTGTGGGCATTTATTTTTACGTGTAAAAGATTCTCCTTGTTTTTGTCTTTAAGGAAAAGCGTACCAATGTATTCGGGTTTAAGCAAGAATCCGTAATGTTCTATTTCTGTTTCAGAGTATGGTAAGGCAGGTGAAAAATGCCCACCTTTGGCGCTTTTTTCGTATCGTGGAATTTCCCAAATCCTGAAAAAGCCAAGCACGTGGTCTATGCGGTAAGCGTCGAAGTATTGTGCCATAACGGTAAATCGCTTTTTCCACCAGTAAAAGTCGTCTTTCGCCATTTCATCCCAATTATAAGTAGGGAAACCCCAGTTTTGACCATCTTCGGAGAAGTAATCGGGTGGGGCGCCGGTAGACATGTCACGGTTGAATAATAACGGATTCGTCCATACGTCTGCGCCGCATGAGTTTACGCCGATTGGTATGTCGCCTTTCAGTATAATACCGTTTTTTACAGCGTATTCATGTGCCGCTTTCATTTGCGTGTGTGCAATGTATTGCACAAAGCAGTGGTATTGTATTTTTTTCAGCAGAGCCTTGTCGTTTGTTACGGCAGATTCCTTGTAGTTCTCAAATCCTGTCCATTTGGAAAAGTCTGTGCTTTTGTATTTATCCCGTAAACAGCAGTATGCGGCGTATGGTAGCAGCCATTCTTTGTTTTGCGATATGAAAGCCTGGTATTTTTTATCATTGTTTATGTCGTTACCGGCTTTTGCATATATGGCTTTTAATATTTTGCTCTTGAACTTTAGGGTGTTTTCATAGTCAAGCTCTTTTCCCTTGTTCAGCTTGGCGCTCTGTCGTATGTATACCTCCCTTAGCGTAGGGTCGTATTTGTTTATCAGGCTACGCAGGTCAATGTAAATAGGGTGCAGCGCGTAAGCCGAAGTAATGTTGTAGGGATATGAATCGCGCCACGTCCCTAATGTCGTCGTGTCGTTTATTGGTAATAGTTGTATTGCTGAAAATCCAACGCCTGACGCCCATGAAATGAATTTTTTCAAGTCGAGGAAATCGCCTATGCCGGCACTGCCGGAACTATGCAGGGAAAACAATGGTATTACAATTCCGGCGCCGCGCCAATCGGTGAACCTCGATAACCGTACCCAACCGTCGTCAATTACGGTTTTTCCTTCTTTTGCTGGTTTCGGAAATACGCGGTTGTTTCCGCTTTCCCACATGACGCTATTGTCGGCCTTGTTTACGACTACATATTTGTATTGTGTGTCTTTTAGTTCTTTGCTTTTTATGGTTGCGCTGTATTTGTACATTCCAGCGGGTTGCAGTTTTATACCTTTGTTTACATCCCAGTTTCCCGATATGTCATTGCTCCCCACCAGAAAAATTTCGTACTTCCCGTTTTGCGGGAGTAGTGCGTGTATTTTTATTTCTGCGCATTGTTCGTCAGTGTATATGTCTACCGGTATATTTTTATGCTTCTTGAAAATACAGTCGGTAAAGGCCGAACTGCACAGATTGAGCTGGTTTACGTCCCAGCGCCATGTGTCGTAAAATGTGTATGAACTTTGTTTTTCCGACACACTTAATTCGTGCAGCGGGAAGGCTTTTTCTGCAATTTCCTCGTTGCCGTTTTTTAAAATTACGTAATGGTATGTGTATTCCGCCTTTGGGTTAAGGTCTATTTCCTGTCGTGTATGCCATTCAAAGCCATTGTTTGTTTGCAGGTAAATACGTTCGAAGAGAGAATGTCCTTTTTTGTTGCTGAAAATTTTTGCTACAAGCGTTTCTTCGGGTTTTGTGCGGTAGTTTATATGGAATTCCAGTTTACACTTCATTTTTGTGGCTTTTAATTCTTGCAATGCAAAGTTAATGTTTTTGCATAAAAAGAGGCTAAAGCATGACCCGTAAGAAAACGGCCTTATATAAGGGCAGACAGGTTTGCTGCTGATAGAATCTTTTAAGGTTATAAGGTCCGGAAGTATGCAGGCCAGTTGTTTTGTCTGTGCCGTTAAGGAGTCTCAAAAAAAATATGTCAGAGATAATTTAAAATATGTCTGACATATTTTAAAATAGGTCAGACATAATTTTTTTCTTCTCCCAATGGAGTGCGCTAATTTTTGAAGTAAGTGAAATGACGGGCATTAGGTAAATGGATATTTACGTACCATAAAATGCCTGCGCCGTGATTCAACAAAGAGTCAGTATCTCTTCAGGTTTTGAGAATTTGTATTTCGAATCGATTCCTGCTATCTGGCTGTCTCCCCATGCAGCCCAACCGAAATCGACATTCGCGTTTTGCGCGCATTCGAAATCATAAGTGCTGTCGCCTATGTATATGACATCCTTCTCGGTTGTCCCGGTCTTTTCCATATATGTAATGATTGGATCGCCAAAAGGTTTAGGTCGTGGAGAGTCGGAGGCGCATATAATAACCTCGAACATGTCTTTTATAGATTGTATTACAGTGTCGCCGTCGAATTCGGCATGTGTCTTTGATGTTATTATTCCTAACTGCTTGCCTTTGCCTTTCAACTTTTCCAGTGTGTCCTGCATGTTGTCGAAAAGCTTTATTGTATTGCGGTATTTCTGCAAATGCGTTCTCCATAGCTCGAACGCTTCTTCGGAATATTCGGCTCCGGCTTTTTTCATAATGTCTTCTCCGGGAATGCCCAAGGCAAAGGTAAGGTCTTTTGTGTCCCACAACTTGCCCTGTACTTCAAGAAACGTGTCTTTCCATGCGTTTAGAAGCGCGTATTCGTTGTTTACCAAGGTTCCGTCAACGTCGAATATAAAGTGTTTGTATCCCATTGTTTTGATAGAATCTTTTTTCTGTGGCAGTTTGTTTGCGCCTGTTCAAGGCTTGTTCCTATTTCGTGTTGTGTTTCTTTACGTATTCCGAACCTTCGCTGAGCAGGTCTGTTCCCCAATGGGTTGAAGCCAGGCGTTGCTCGCGTTCTATTACTTCCTTTGCTTTTTTTGCATACACTATCATGCGTAATGACTGGCTGTATGAAAAGTAGTTAAGCATCCAGTTGAACATAACAATGAGTTTGTTCCTTACACCGAGTATCGGGCGCAAATGTACAAGCAGCCACATTAACCATGCCAGGAATCCGTAGATTTTTACTCTCTTGAATTCTGCAACGGCTTTGTTTCGCCCAACAGTTGCCATTGTTCCGAGGTTGTGATAGCGGAAGGGTTTCATGTTCTTGCCTTTCTCCGCCCTTTTAAGGTTCTTTGCAAGCAGTGCGGCTTGCTGTATCGCAACCTGTGCCAGCTGGGGATGTCCTCCCGGCCAAGCTGGATCACCGTCTTCCATAATGCATTGGTCGCCTATGCAGAAAACATTTTCCAATCCTTCAACCCTGTTGTATTCGTCCACTTTTATTCTGTGTCCTCGCCCTAAAAGGTCGTTGTCGATGTTCCTGATATATTCGGCCGAAACGCCGCTTACCCAGATGAAGGTCCTTGTGGCTATTTGGCTTCCGTCTTTTAGCTGCACCCGGTGGTCTTTGTAATCCGTAACCATTTTGTTGAGCACGATGTTTACGCCCATTTCACGCAAATACTGCTCTACGTGCTCTGAAGATTTCGGACTCATTGACGGCAGAAGCCTCGGCCCGGCTTCGATTAGGTATATGTGCATCAGGCTGGCCGGCATGTCGGGGTAGTCTTTGGGCAAAACGTATTTTTTCATTTCCGACAATGCCCCTGCTATCTCCACTCCGGTTGCGCCGCCGCCTACGATTACTATGTTGAGCAGTTCCTGACGTTCCTGTTCGTCGGCGCATGTGAGCGCTCTCTCAAAATTGTCCAACAATGCATTGCGCAGGCCCATTGCTTCGCTTACGCTTTTCATGGGCATGGCTTCTTCTTCAATGTGTTTGTTGCCGTAGAAATTCGTAGTCGTTCCCGCAGCCAGAACAAGATAGTCGTATTTTATTTTTCCTATTGATGTTTGCAGGATTTTGTATTCAGGGAATAGTGTACGTACTTCCGCCATCCTGAAATAGAAGTTCTTGCGCCTTTGGAATATTTTACGGAAAGGAAAGGATATAGAGCTTGACTCAACACCTGCCGAGGCAACCTGGTATATCAAAGGCGGAAACTGGTGGTAATTGTTACGGTCTATAAGAACAACCTGAAAATCCGAATTGCTCAGTTTGTTGGCGAGTTTAAGTCCGCCAAAGCCACCACCTACGATTACGACCCGTTTTTTGTTTGATTGCGGAAGATTGAAACTCATAATATTTTTATTTGATATTACTTAAATGAGAGAAATTGCATGGCTTTTTGTTGCCTGCATTAATTATAACGCAAATATAGCCTTTTTGCCGACAAGCCTTGCGCCCTTTTGTGATAAATTCCGGTTAAATGATATTATGCCGCTCATTTTGAGCAATGCACATGCCTTTTTGGCGCATTAATCAGGCACGGTAACTGCTACTGCAGGTAAGCCCGCAAAAATATGTCTGACATATTTTGAAATAGGTCAGACATAATTTAAAATAGGTCAGACGTAGTTTTTGAATGCTCCTATCCCTTCGGTTAATATTCTGCGTGCATATTCATGGCCTTTTTTATTATTTGAACGTCAGATTTAGTTTTGCTCCTGCTATAATCCAGCAACCCGGTTGTTCTATGTTGCCGAAATCGTAGTAGCGATGTGACGTAATGTTTTCCGCCGTCATGAATATTTCGTATTTCGGAGCTTTCCAGCTAAGTTTTACGTTCAGCAGTCCGTAAGGCGAGTATTTGATTAGTTTGCCTGTGCTGGCGTTGTTTGCGTATTTTATGTATGCGCCTTCGCGTTGCTGCCATTTGAAAGACCATGCCGCAGAAAGACGCGAAAAGATGTCGTGGTCTAAAGTCAGCACAAGTTTATGGCGCAGATATTCCATTGCGTAGTTTGAACGATAAACGTATTGGTCGTCCTTTCGGTCTTGGTAAATATATGCGTAAGACGCGCTGAATTTTCTTATGGGGAAATATCTGCCCGTCAAATTCTTGAAGTCGATAGCGCTTGCTATAGTGAAACCGTAGTTGTCGAGTGTAAAGTTAGCCGAGTGATATTTGTCATCGGCCGACCGCATTACCCAATCTATCATGTCGGTGCCGTGATTATAATACCCCTGCAACATTAAGTAAAGCCACTGGTTTTTGTATTCTCCGTTTATTTTGAAAGAAGATGTCTTTTCCGGTTTAAGACCGGCGTTGCCTTCTTCCGTAGGGCTTTTATAGTATAAGTCTGTAAACGTAGGCAGTCTCATTGCCTTGTTCCACGAAGCGGTTAGCCTGACGTTGCGTGCAGGGCGGTAACTTACGTCTATTCCCGGGTAAAGACGGAATTTATCGTCGATAGCTGTGTTTCTGTTTAGAAAAAGTCCGGCCGATATGGTAATGTTACGTAGAACAACATTGTGCTCAACAAAGTAACTGATATTGGAGCGTGAGTCGTTGTGGGTGTAGTATTTGCCTTTTTCTCCGCGTATTTTTACATATCTCGTAGAATCCAGCGGTCTTCCCAGATTGGTTGAAAGGATGTCCTCGCTTCTCAGTTCCGCTCCTATGGCAGTGCGCCCCAGTACCCAGTTGGTCCATGCGTTTACCGACGCCGTAAAGACATCGTTCTTGTGGAAGTTTTCGCCGGTGGGGGAGTTGCGTATCAGTTGAAAGTGGTCGTTGGCATGAACCCATGAAACTTTAGGAGAAATATGGATTTTACCGTAAGTCTCGGCTTGGGCAGACATCATAATCTGTGAGTTCGATTCCCATTGGTCAGGATATGCAGCGCTGTAGAACGTGTTGGCACCGTAGCTTTGCTTTACAAAACCGGTTTGCCAGTCGATTTTTACATTATCGTTTTTGAATTTTCCATTATAAAAGGCTCTTCCTTGATTGAAACTGCTGTTGTCGGTGCCACCGTCGCTTCTGCGGTAATTGCCGCTTACGTAATGGGATGTCTTTTTCGTTTTAAGTGCAAGGCCGGCCCCGTTTTCGAATGTGCCGAAAGAGCCGCCGGATATGTTTGCTCTGATTGCGTTTTCTTTTACGTTGTGTGTAATGATGTTTATTGCCCCACTGAAAGCCTGGCTTCCGAATAAACGGCCGGCCGCACCTTCAAGTATTTCTATTCTTTCAATATCTTCCGGCGAAACAGGAAAACTACCGGCCAAATGCCCTGTTTGCGGATTGTTGATGTTAACGCCGTTAAGCAGGATTGTTATCTCGTCGAAAGTTCCGCCGTTTATGCTGATGTCTGTCTGTATTCCAAAGCCTCCGCGTTGCCTTACGTCTACTCCTGCTGCAAGTTTCAATAAATCGTTTACCGTTGTTGCTCCCGAGTTCGCGATGTCTTCCTTTGTGATAACGCCTACAATCCTTGCGGATTTATCTGTTGCTAACGGCGCACGTGTTCCTGTGATTGCTACTTCATCTATGGTAGTGGCAAGCGTGTCAGAGGTGCTTTTTTCTTGTGCATTTACGTTGGAAATAGAAGCCAAAAAGGCGCAACAGCCTACAACTGCTACTCTGAGAGAAAAGTGAAATTTCTTAATTCGACGTCGTTTCCTTTCGATTAGATAATTTTGCATATAAGTATTATTTGATTGTTTGTACTAAGCGCAAATTTAAAATAATACGGCATTATTTTGTATGCCACGATGTGCAAAAACGCGTATAGTTTGACATATTTGCGTTAAATTGGCATTTTGATATGCTTATTTCTTTATATCACAGCTAACTTTGCACTTGCGTAAACGATTTTGAGCGTAAAATATAAAACAGTAAATGATGTCGAAATTTGTTGTTGCTTTGAGAAATTGGCTATTGCCGGTTGCGATGGTCTCGGGAACCATTTTGTATTTTATAATTTCTAAAATATCGTTATTTGCCCCCATACGCAAAGATTTGCTCGACGTATCAGACTGGTTGTTGCCGGTTACTATTTTCTTTACGTTGTTCTTTACGTTCTGCAAGATTGATTTTAAGGAAATGAAGCCCCGCAAGTGGCATTTCATACTTTTGTTGTCGCAAACTGTTATGTGCGTAGCATGTATGTACGTTATAGTTAACTTTTTTAATGACGAAGGATTTAATAAAGTCTTGGCAGAGGGCATTATGGCATGCCTTTTAAGTCCTACGGCAACGGCCGCCGCTGTTGTTACGGGCAAATTAGGGGGAAGCGCGGCAAGTCTTACTTCTTATACGCTCGAAAGCAATATACTGTCAGCTTTACTGATAACGGTTTTATGTCCGTTAGTAAATCCTCTTCCTGATATGGATGTGTTTTCGGCTTTTTTTCATGTCTTGTTTAAGATTTCAACTCTTTTGCTTTTGCCTTTTATATTAGCATTCGGGCTAAAATATGCAATGCCACATTTACACGCACGTCTTGCGGCCTTAAAAGATGTATCATATTACTTATGGGGATTTTCGTTGACTATAGTTACCGGGTTGACGGTACGCATGGTGTGGCTTAATATGTCGGATGGTATTTTGGAAATAGCTCTGGTTTCGGGAGCGGCAATAGTATGTTTGTTCAAGTTCGCTTACGGTAAATTCATAGGACATTTATATAGCAAGGAAGATAAGATTAGTGCTGGACAGGCATTGGGCCAGAAAAACACGGCTTTTACAATATGGATGGCGTTGAACTTTTTAAACCCAATAGCGGCTGTTGCTCCCGGAAGTTATGTTATTTGGCAGAATATAATAAACAGTTATCAGTTGTGGCAGAAAAGAAAGACAGATAGCGCGCGTAACATATAAATTGTGAATCTTATTATTACCATCAGATAGGAGCAAGAAAAAAATATGTCTGACATATTTTAAAATAGGTCTGACATATTTTGAATTATCTCAGACATATTTTTTCGGAGGCTTTTACCGTAAAATGTAAAAGCAGACAAATTGCAGACAAACCGGTTGTGGCGTCGATAATACGGCTTTCCGGACACTGGTTTTTTTATGTGCAATGCAAGTGATTGCGGCAAGGTGCTTTTTTGATATAAGCTGCGGTCGGAGTATACTATATGTTGCTCTATTTTCGTAAATTTGCTTATCAACTTTAATATAAACGCTATTACCATGAACCCCAAATTCCTAACTCTTCTTTTGTTCGCATTGTTTGCAGTATTCCCAAACGTAAAATCGGCCTTCCTTTTTGTCGAGACCGAAAGTTTCAGTTGCAAGGGCGGCTGGGTGGTAGACCAGCAGTTCATGGACGTAATGGGTTCTCCTTATCTTTTGGCGCACGGTATGGGTGAGCCTGTGAAAGATGCGTCTACGCAGGTCGAATTTCCTGAAAAAGGCACCTATTACGTGTATGTACGTACCTATAACTGGACTTCGCCGTGGAAAGAAGGCGAAGGAGCAGGTAAGTTCTGCCTGTATGTGGATGGAAAAAAGATAAAAACAGTATTGGGGGCAACAGGGAACAAGTGGTTGTGGCAACCAGCGGGAAGAATATCGGTAAAATCTTTGAATTGCGAAATCAAACTGCATGACCTTACAGGGTTTGAAGGACGTTGCGACGCAATTTATTTTACCACCGACGCAAAAGATGTGCCTCCTTCCGACATTGACAGTCTGGATAAATTCAGAAGGGAGAAATTGAATATCCCCGTAACTCCTCCCACTGAAAGCGGATACGATTTGGTTGTTGTCGGCGGTGGAATAGCAGGAATGAGTGCCGCCGTATCGGCCGGAAGACTCGGGCTCAAAGTGGCACTGATAAACGACCGGCCGGTGCTTGGCGGTAATAACAGTTCGGAAGTGCGTGTACACCTGGGCGGAAGGATTGAAGTCGGCAAATACAAGGAACTTGGGGGACTGCAAAAGGAATTCGGTCCGCTTAAGGGCGGAAACGCGCAGCCTGCGGAGTATTATGAAGATGACAAGAAAATGGATTGGATAGCAGAGGAGGAAAATGTGACTCTTTTTTTGAACTACCGTGCCTTTGCTGTTGAGAAATCCGGCGACGTGATAACGTCTGTTGTGGCAAAACATATCGAAAACGGTAATGAGTTGCGTTTTACCGCCCCTCTGTTTGCAGATTGCACAGGCGACGGCTCGATTGGCTATATGGCCGGAGCTGACTACCGTATGGGGCGCGAAGGGCGTGCTGAATTCAACGAAGATATAGCTCCTGAGAAGGCCGACAGTATGGTTATGGGTTCTTCCGTGCAATGGTATTCGGTCGAGACGGACAAGCCCGTGACGTTCCCCGAGTTCGATTACGGGTTGGAGTTCAATGAAAACAGTTGTGAACGGGTAACAATGGGCGAATGGACATGGGAGACAGGAATGAACCTCGACCAGATTAAGGACTTTGAAAGAATACGCGACTACGGAATGCTTGTAATTTATTCAAACTGGAGTTTTCTTAAAAACAGTCTAAAAGATAATACTGATTTCAGAAAGCGCAAACTGGGTTGGGTTGCTTACGTTGCAGGTAAGCGTGAATCGAGACGTCTTATGGGCGACTATATCCTGAAAGAAGACGACATAAAGAAAAATGTGGCTCACGAAGATGCTTCTTTTACAACAACGTGGAGCATAGATTTGCACCGCCCGGACCCTGAAAACAGCAAATATTTTCCGGATACTGAATTCAAGGCCGTTACCAAGCACATATTGATTTACCCTTATTCCGTACCTTATCGCTGCCTTTATTCCCGCAATGTAAATAACCTCTTCATGGCCGGGAGAAACATCAGTGTCACGCATGTTGCACTGGGTACTGTCAGAGTAATGCGGACAACAGGCATGATGGGCGAAGTAGTGGGCATGGCAGCTTCATTGTGCAGGAAATACGGCACACTGCCCCGCGGAGTTTACCAAAAACATTTGCCCGAACTTAAAGCCCTAATGGAAAAAGGCGTGAACAAGAAGGGGCTTCCCAACAATCAACGCTACAACGAAGGCGGAATTCTTGAAAAAGCCCCTGTTGTAACCCAAGAATGAAAGTCGGTATCTGTTTATGCGTAAGAGTGCATGCCGCCGAGCAAATAGTTTACTCCGAAATATGTCATAATAATAGAAAGGAAAGCTATAACCATGAATATGTGGTATGTTATGGGGCGGTTAAGCATAGGAATAGAGCATTTGTGCAATGCGATGGCATAAATCATAAATGTTATAAGCGCCCATACTTCTTTGGGATCCCAGCTCCAGTATGTACCCCACGATACGTTTGCCCAAATAGCTCCCACGAAAATACCTATGCCCAATGTCGTAATGGCAGGGTATAGAAACAGCTGCGAAAGCATTTGTAATGCTTTTATACGTTCTTGTCCGGCAATCCCGCCCTTGTTTATAAGATTAATAATCAAAGCCGTCAACCCGCAAATAAAAGTAAAGGAAAGCAAGGCAAACGATACCATAATTACGCTCACATGAATGCTTAACAACGGCGAAGACAGCACAGGCATGATGTGGTTGATTTGCGGATTCATCTGCCCGATGTGCGAAACAAGAAGGAACAATCCTGACAAAATAAATCCGAAAGTGATGACAATTCTGAACCGGTGGCTTGCACAAATTGTTGCAGCCATTATAACCCATGAAATGGTCAACATTGTTTCGTAGCCGTTTGACATGGGAATGGTCTTACTCACTATCCACCTTAATGTAAGGCACAATGTCAGCAAGGCGAAGGATATGCACATCATTGCGGTGAAAACTGCGTTTGCCTTTGATTGCCTTTCGGGTTGAATGCTGCGTGTTGTTGCCGTAATAAAGAATATCAGAGAGAGCAGGCCAAGTGTTAGATTCGCTATGAAAAGCACTGTAGCAAAAGGTACGGCGTTATATATCCGTTCTGCGCGTGTTTGTAAAGGAGTAGGGAGGGAATTTCCTGCGTGCTTCTTTTGGTAAGCCTGCAACTTTTCTATTATTCCATTTACTGTCGCGATTTGTTTGTTGCGAGCTTCCTGGCTTATAAGACGAAGGACGTTTTGCATGAATTTCGTTTGCAATGTGTCGACCGTGGAGGGTATTTCGTCTACCGGGGAATACCATGCAGTTTCTCCGTTGTTCGTAACAGGGAAAATCTTGAGTAATGTTCCCCTGTTCAATTCCATTATCAACTGCAGGCGTTCGTCTATTTCGACAGCCTGTTTGCATACGGCGTTACGTGTGCCGTTATAATATTCCTGTATGTACGGGCCGAGGATATAACTGTTCATATATCCTTTGAAAAATGAATTAGCCGAAGTGTATTCGGGCAGGTCAAGCTCTTTTTGCAATACTCCGCTTTTAAGTTTCATTATAGGTTCGTTGCTCCATTCCTCGGCGTAGAAAATAAATCCGGTAAGTACTTGCTCGGCTGTATAGTTTTTGTATTTAGCCTTGCCGCAGAGTTTTTTTGTAAAGTCCAAAGCAAAGGTCTGCATGGGACAAATCCTTCCATTATAAAGAATATACATACGCCCGAACTCGTTTGCCGTTTCTTTAGGCAAAACCGGGGCAGCATTGGCCTTTTGGCCTGTTAGGAAAAAGGCAATAAAAAGAAGAAAACCTTTTTTCAGAATGTTGCTTCTTAGAATTTTTCTATATGGTCCTTTGGAATCTATCAGAATCCATATCAATGAAAGGAAAAGCAAGAAATATCCGGCATATGTTATCGGTATTCCTGCCGGGTCGTAGTTTATGGCGAGTATGCTCCCGCGCATGTCTGGGTCGAATGAACTTTGGTAAATGCGATAAGAACGGTAAGAACATATATTGTTCATCGACACGGAAACATGTTTTTCCACGTTATTCTCGGTTATGACAAATTCCGATTTGTAGTCGGCAGGAGTATCCGTGCCGCTATGGTATTTTATGTTGAATGAAGTAAGTTCCAAAGAAAACGGCAGGTTGGTTTCCTTGGCCTCGCCTTTTGATTTTACAACATAATAAGTATATACCGTATCGCCCATTCTCAGATGTACATATCCTTGTTTTGCGGACAGGTGTGTAATAAGTGCGCCAATTAATATTATAACGAAAGAAACATGTAGCGCAACAACGGATACGCGGCGCACTTTCCGGCTTATGAAATAGAATATGCCGGTACCGGCCAAAGCGCCCCACAGTAAGGAAAACCACCATGAGCCGTATATGTTCATGTGAGTGAATTCTGTTCCCAAGCAGTTTTCAACGATAGTGGCGGCTGCCATGCACGCAATTACTGCGCAGTACAGGATGAAAACGGTCTTTTTTATCATGTTCTATGGAATAGGCTTTAAATTGTAATGTTCTTGTTTTTGTGGTTAACGTGTTTAATAAACTTGTAATCTTGTAAATTATTGTTTTTTGATATGTCGGTTTGCTGTCAGCAACTTTTTAAAAGACCCATATCGGTGTGGAAGATTTTTATCATGGAGTGGCAGGCTTGATTCGTGCCGCAAAAAATATCTCAGAGATAATTTAAAATATGTCTGACATATTTTAAAATAGGTCAGACATATTTTTTTCTTTCTCCTTGCGGGCTTAAAATTTTTGTCTTTTGCGCTATGGATTATCACAGTCTCTTTTTGTTCTTATGACCGCGTTTGCATACGCATAAAAACAAAACTGTTTAATCCGCGCCAGGCAAACGAGGTTTAAATGGAACGCAAGAATTTCACAACAGCTTCGCGGTCGGATTTCTTCAGCTTGTAGAATTTTTCGGCGGAGCTGTATGCGTCGCTTTCTTTACTATATGCGTGCCACATGATAGCTTCAATTTCATTGCGAGCACGGCAGTCGTGCAGACGGTCCTCTGCGCCCGTGTTTATCAGTGACAGGCCGCGTCCCCACAGTGGAGTGGTCCGGCACCATGAGCCGTGTATGTCATTTATCATGTGGAGGCGGTGCTGCAACATATCGGTATACGGATAAATCTTCTGGTGCGGATATTTTGGCAAGGGACGGTTTTTGATGTTGTCCGACGTCCAGTAGTTGTCCTCACCGGTTGTCCATGAAGGACGATGACAGCTTGCACATCCCATTTGCATGAAAAGTTCCTTGCCGCGTTGCACATCTTTATCATTGAGATTGCGGGCACGCGGTATGGCAAGGCCGCGATGCCAAACCATGAACGCATAATAGTTGTCGTCGGTCATCTCGGGGGTAAAGTTGTGCCATTGGTTGTTGAACTGGTCTGTTTTTGGTGAAAGCAAATTCTTTACAGCGTCGGCAATTCCCTCTTCCGTGCCGTCGGCATAGTAGGGAGAGAACGGGTTGTTCTTGATGTTGTCAATAACGTCTTTGTTTTCCGACATCGCCAAGGCCCATGCGTCGGTGCTGTACAGGTTGGGACGGTCGCTGCGCGATACGTTCGTTATATTCCATATAGCATTGGCGCCTGCACCGTCTTGCAATGAAGCACGTGTCAAGGCGTATGTGTATCGTTTTAACATCTTAGTGACTTTAGTGCCGTCGGCCAAAGCACCGCTGGAAGTCCATGTGGTATACCATGCTCCCGGAGCGAAATCGTTTGCTTCCTTGTCCCAGAAGTTAGGATTCAGGTCGGCTCCTTTGCTTGCCGCAATTTGATATTGCCGTTTTATTGAATCTTCGGGTATCGCGTCCAAAAGCCCTGTACCCATTATTCCTATTGTCGATTCCAGGCGAACGGCTATGTTAGTAGGTTTAGGGTTTGTGTTGAATGCGTCTTCGGGAATATTGACTTCAGGATAGATAAGCTCATACGATTCACCGTCTTCAAATTGCATTGGAAGCCCGCTTTCCATGGCGGTTACGGTTTTCCATTCTATTGAAACCTTGTCTTCATCTACAGGTGGCAGGAACGGCGCGGTAGCTTGTGTTTGCGGCATTCCGGTTACTTCGCTAATGTAAGGACCGTCGTTGCTGTTTGCCCCGTCGAGCGGATGGTATATTACCAAAAGGTATCCATTGCCGAATTGCGACTTATAACTTTCTTGCCTTTTACCGTGTCCATAGCCGGGGTGGCAGTCTATGCAGGATTTTCTGAGAGAGGCCGGTCCTAAACCATTGAAGGGTTGTGTGTTTAAATTAAAGTTACGTTCAAAGAAGTATTCGCCGGTATTGAATTCCGTTAATAGTCCCTGTTCGTTAACCGCTGGCGATTCATCTTCGTAACAGCCTGCTACAACGTTGTCTGTAGTTCCTAATTCTCCGCCGGGGAACCATTCCGATTCGTCGAAGTTGCCTACGGCTTTGCCTACATACTCTGCGTCACCGCGGCTGATGTTGGATATATTGTCGTCGTCGCTACATGAATTCAAGGTCATGGCGAGGCATGATAAAGCTAATAAAGAGAGTTTGTTGCTGATTTTCATATTCGTGTTGTTTATTTGTTTTATACGCATGTAGTTGTGCTTGAGAAATCAAGCACAACTATGGCATTTTGAGTTATAATGTTTATTGTCTTGCGAACCATTCGCCGGCTTTCTGTAAGTCGTCATCCAAGGTGTATATCTTGTCTTGCGCAATTCCCACAAGAGGATCCGTCGGATTGTTGACAAATCCACCGACAAGCTGGTTTTGGCAATCTTCCAAAGCACTTATCGCAGCATTCAGGTCGGTTTCCATCTTTTCGGCAAGGTCAGGATTATACTTCTTAAGATAAGACATAATTGAACTGTTTTCATTCCTGTCTTCCGGGCGTCCGCCATAAAGCGAGTTCTGAATGCTTATGATGTTGTCCTTGAAGTCATAGAAGGAACGCTGGCTGTAAGGAGATTCTATGTAGTTGGGGTCAGATTCTTCTCCGTTTCCGTAAGGATTGCCAATCTTCTTATATGCAACCTCGGTAGATATGTTCTGGCAGCCGGAAATAAGAATAGTTCCCATTACTTCCTGCCATGTGGCGTAAGAACTTCCAGCATTTCCTGTGTTGAGCATGTTCTGGCCGTAGGAATAGCGTCCACCGGTTACTGTTGTAGGCAGGTCGAGTTCGGCAATCCTGTCTTTATGCTCTTGTGGCGCATTGTCGTCCCAAGCTACTTCCATCTGCCAGCATTTGTCTCTCAAGTCTCCGGCAACGGCAGTTGCATAAATAAGTTCTTCTTCTCCGGTAACATTTGCATTTAATTCTTTGAACACAGCATGGTCTTCTTTATTCTGAAGTGCGCTTACCGTGCGGTTCTTTCCATTGCGGAAGATGATGAACTCTATACCGTGGAAGCCTAACAGTTCCTGTCCTAACTTGCCTGAAGCGAAAGCTATTGCAGCGTCTTCGTCCCCGCTCATTTCTTCGAGGTGCAGTTTGTTTGTAAGTTCCATGGCCAGCCCGTGCAAATCAAGAGGCCATGTGTCGATGTGCGGGTCGATTCCGAAGTCGGTGGCCGCACCGAAGAGGAATGCTTCGCTTTCTTCGTAGTATGCGCGTGCGTCGATGAACGTTTCGCAGATGTCGTCGAGTTCAGCTTGTGTGAGGCTGTTCGGATCGTTCACGAATTTGTTTTTGGCAGCCAGAAGTTTGTTGTACAGGTCGCCGGTTGCTTCGGCCAAGAGTTTGTACGTAGGAAGCACTGTTTTGTTTACGTAAACTTGTGCTACCGTTCTCATTTCTCTTTCTTTGGCGGTCAGCGAAGTGCTCCCACCGCCGTTGTCATCATCATCGCACGATGTCAAACTGAATGCAGCCACAGCGCCGAAGGCTATGAATGCTGCTTTTTTGAAATAACTTTTAAACATTTCGGTAGTATTTTAAATCGATATATAATATGTTTCATAGGAAGAATCCCTGATAAGCCACGCCCAATGATACGGAAGGCTCGTTGTTGTATTGGCTTTTAAAGAATCTTTTCGAGTATTCCGCTTTCACCGCAATCTGTGGTATGGGATAGTAGTTCACACCGAAAGCCATGCGGTTTTTCCCGGTATATTCATATTTAGACTGGTCTTTTGCCGGGATATAAGAGTTGTAATATTCGTATCGTCCGAACAGATACAGTTTCTGGTTGTCTTCGCGCAACTTGCCTATTTGCGAGAACACGTCGTATCCGGCTTCTATTCCTACGGCTACTGCGTTTTTCCCGACGGGTGTCTTTTTGTACGGGGCGTTGTTCGATGTAAGGTTTCTCTTTATCTTGCTGATGGTCGAGGCGTTGCTCAAATAGCCGTAGTCGGCGTTTCCGCGCACAATCCAGTTGTACCGGTTGAACGTGAAGTCTATTGCTCCTATGGCTACGCGCCCTTTTGTGCCGTCGTAGGTCTTTTTGTTTCCATTGGCGTCTTCGCCTTCAAACTCGTGGGGATACGAATTGTGCATGGCCTGTCCGTAATATCCGCTCAAACCTACACGAAGTCCGGGTAGTGTATAGTTGTCGATACGTGCAGCAAAGCCGTATTTGTTTGCAACCTTGAATTCGAAAGGCGAGCCGGCGCCACCTTGAATCCAGTTTTCCCTGTCGAACATGAACGCGTCCAGACCGGCGAGCATCTGTACTTCGTAACGGAAATCGCCAAGGCGTCCCCAAATGCTTATTCCCGTATCATGCCATGTGCAGGGCAGTATGGTGGCTTCGCCTTCGGGGCGGTAAACCGTAAAATAGTTGAGCGGCTCATGATGTGCATTGGTAAGTCCTACTGGTACTACAATATGTCCGGCGCGCACGTTCAAGAATGACCCGAACGACTTTTGAATCCAGAACTGTTCCAGTTCCACTTCGCCGCCTTTCTCTACTTCTTGTTCCCATTCGCCGCCTTCGCTGTATTCCTTTTCGATAGCGCCTCCCGAGCCGGTATGTTCGAATTCTATTTCGCTCGACATTGTCCATCCCTTGCCGAAATCGTAGCTTATATAGATAACAGCGTGGGGTATGTCGAAACGCCCGTGGCTCGGGTCGTTTTTATAACTTTTCGGGTCTGTGTAGCGGTAAACGTTGTCGCTGTAGAAGTTGCGTGTATAAGCGGCTTCTCCGTATCCGCCTATGCTCAAACGGTTGCCTTTTACGTGGTTCTGCACGCTGTCGGCTGCAGAATACTGGGCTTTTGCGCAATCGGGTGTCAACATGCACGCAGCCGCACCGATAATCGATAAAACTGTTGTAATTTTCATTTATTTATAAATCCTTGATTAATTCGGGTGCAAAGTTAGAAGTGCTTAAAATTTCTTGCAATGCCTAAAAATGGGCATTCTTTATGGCTGTTACACAAGCTATTTTAAGCTCTATACCCAAATAATGGTATGGCCGCTGTGATATGGTGGGAGAATAAGGCGGATTAACACTAAACAGGCAGTGGCGCGGACCTGCGGTTAGATGTTTTTGAATGGAAAAACGTCATGTGTTTTATTGCAGGAAACGCCTGTCTGTATTTGTCTGCACTTTCGGGGCGTTTTTCAAAAGGGTTTTCAAGGGGCAAAAAATATGTCTGACCTATTTTAAAATATGTCTGAGATATTTTGAAATATGTGCCTTGTATTTTTTATTTGCTCCCAACGGGGTGTAATCGCTTGAAAATTAGTTTTCACTTTTTCTGTTACGGAATAGCCGTTTTCGGCCTTCGTTTTTTTTCATCGTTTTACGCTCCGTTTCGTTGTTGCAGGTGTATGTATGAGTATGCCGCTCGCTCCTGCCGAAAAGATATTCAGCAAAGAACATTTTTCTGTGCCCCTTAACGTGTAGGTAAGTATATGCGGATGTATTACCGGATTTGTATTTAAAGCCCTGAACAGGCTGCTTTTCACTTTAATATTCTTTAAATGTTTTATTGTCGTATGTATTTAATAACAGCGTAACTTTGCATTGCTTTTCGAAAGGATATGTACAAGGAATCAAACGATAAGAAGGCGGCGGCAGTACCGGGCAATGACGCGAATACGAAACATGACGCTGCTTTTTCGGACAACACCTTTTGGGTATCGCGCAAAAAGGCAGCCGAGCGTATCATTATGGGCATAGACCCGGGAACGAATATCTTGGGATACGGGGTGCTCAGCGTGAACGACAGGCAGGCCAAGATGGTTGCCATGGGTGTTATCGACCTGCGGAAAGTAAAAGATGTGTATCTTAAGCTTGGGCGTATTTACGAGCGCATAAATTCGCTTATCGCAAGTTTCCTTCCCGATGAGTTGAGTATCGAATCTCCTTTCTTTGGAAAGAATGCGCAAAGCATGCTGAAGCTGGGCCGCGCCCAGGGAGTAGCTATTGCCGCGGCCATCAATAAGGATATACCTATACATGAGTATGCTCCGCTTAAAATAAAGATGGCCATAACGGGAAACGGACGGGCCTCGAAGCAACAGGTTTCGGCAATGTTGCAGCGTTACCTTAATATAAAGGAAGAAATTCTGCTTCCTTATTTCGACGCAACAGATGCCTTGGCTGCCGCATATTGTCATTTTCTTGAAACTTCCTGTAAAATGTACAGCACGTCGGCCGCCGGGAAAATAAAGGTGATTGACGAAGCTGCGTTGATGAAGCATTCAGGCGATCGGCACGTTTCGAAGAACTGGAAAGATTTTGTAGCAAGCAATCCCGAGAGGGTAAGGTAGAGCTTATGAAATCCTTGCAAACGAAGTAAAACTTATGCGTAATATAATAGAAGTAGCAAACGGAGTAACGCGGATAGAGGCTTATCGCATGAATGAGCCTGTAACTGTAAGCATACCTTCGGACGAACCGCTTGCCATAATAGGCGAAAACGGAAGCGGAAAATCTTTACTGGTCGATATTCTTACGGGAGCACACCCTTTGTGGGGAACGGAAGTGAAGTACGACTTTACGCCATCGGTTCATAAAAAAGTAAGTGAAAATATAAAGACCGTTACCTTTCGCGATGCCTATGGCAATGCAACGGGCACGTATTACCAGCAACGTTGGAACCAATGGGATGTTGGCGACTCGAACACGGTAGAAGAAGTCCTGAGCAACGCCGCTGCTTCAAAGGATATAAGCGAAGAACTTAACCGGATATTAGGCTTGGAGGATTTGCTGCATAAGAAGATGATTATGCTCTCGAGCGGAGAACTTCGCAAGGTACAGCTTGCGGAAGTATTGCAGTGCGAGCCAAGGCTCGTGATTCTCGACAACCCTTATATCGGACTCGACGCAAATGCCAGGCAACAGGTTTCAGAATTCCTAGCCCGAGTTTCACAAATGGGCACGACGATGATAATCGTCGTGGTATCAAGAATAAAAGACATACCTTATTTTATCAACAAGGTTCTTCCGGTAGAAAACAGGAAAGTTCTTCCTATAGCCGATAAAGATACGTTCGTAAAACGCTTTAATGAGGAAAAGGTCTGCGACCGGGAGAAAACAGATGAAAGCATAAGAAAAATATTTGATTTGCCTGACGCCGCGACCGGTACAGACGATGAAATAATTCGGTGCGAAGACGTTAAGATAAGCTACGGCAACCGAACCATTCTGAAGAATTTCAATTGGAGCGTCAAAAGGGGGGAACATTGGGCCTTGAGCGGAGAAAACGGGGCAGGAAAGTCTACATTGTTAAGCCTTGTTTGCGCTGATAACCCACAGGCCTATGCCTGCAATATAAGTTTGTTCGGCTTCAAGCGCGGGTGTGGCGAAAGTATTTGGGACATAAAGAAAAAAATAGGCTACGTAAGCCCCGAAATGTACCGTTCATACAAGAAGAACCTTCCGGCCGTTGATATCGTGGCGAGTGGCCTGCACGATTCGGTTGGGCTGTACAAGCGCGTAACAGACGAAGAAAGAGAAAAGGTCCTGTTCTGGATGGATATATTTGGTGTCGGAAGCCTTGCACAACGTCCGTACTTGCAATTGTCGAGCGGAGAGCAACGTATGCTACTGTTAGTGCGTGCCTTTGTGAAAGACCCGGAGTTGCTTGTCCTTGATGAACCTTTTCATGGATTGGACGAACGTAGGCGGATGTTGGCACGTGCCGTAATAGACGCTTTTTGTAAACGAAAAGACAAGACTTTAATAATGGTAACTCATTATGAAGAAGAATACCCGGCTTCGATAGACCATAAATTAAAATTGAAGAAAATAATAGATTAGAAACTATAGCTTATGAAAAAAAGATTATACATATTGTTCCTTTCTCTGTTTTCCGTTAGCGGAGTAACTTCGGCGCAAGAAGTGTTCAATAAAGTGATGGAAAGCGCACAGCACATTCTTAATGAGCCGACAAGCACGTTTACAAATACGCAGATAGCGAAGTTTAAGGTGGATGAGCTGAATTATATGAAAGGCAAGGCAATGGAAAAAGACTCTGTTGCCGCTATAGATTTATTGGATGTGCAGTCGTATTACATGTCGGAGTTCCTGAGCATGTTTTATACGGAAATAATTTACTCTACAGACCTCTCAGCCGAAGACCGTAAAGCCAAAATACTTCTTTTCATACAAGCCTCATGCGCCTGCCCGTTATTCAATGATACGGATAAGGAAAAGATAAATAAATATATTGACGGCGACGCACAACTCACTCCGTTCTGTCTTGATACGGATTGGTATAAGGCATATCAGTTTGTTACAAAAGCAATGGAGTAGTGGAGCAGAAGAGAGTAACTTGCAAACAGCATTACAAAAAAAATCTTAGAGGGAACTCTAAGATTTTTTTGTTTTATTGCCTATAGCAGTAAGGTAAACAAATTAATATTCTGTGTAAATGAGGTAATGTAATACGACTTGCATTTTATAATGAGTCGGACATGCGCATTACTTCGGACGCATCCACTTTTTGCACGCAGCAGTCGTGCCGGTCGATTGCCTGACATGCGGCAAGGGCCGCGTTTGCGCCTATCATCATAAAAACAGGCTCCATCCGTATTGACCCGTATGCAATGTGCGAAGCCGAAAGGCACACAGGAACCAATACATTTTTTGCGTCGTCTTCCTTGGGCGTTATGGCGCGGTATGATACTTTGTACGGGGCGGGCACAGGCTTTTGCACATCGCCTTCGTTTTTTACCATTCCGTTTACCACGTACCGCCCGCAGTTGTGCGAGTCCATCGTATAACTGGCCCAGCCGATAGGATCGTTGACAGTTTCTTTACCCTCGCAATGTTTTTGCGTCATGACAACGGGGCCGACCATACGCCTTGCTTCACGTATGTATAGTTGTGGTGTGAAGTGGCCGTATTCTTCGTATTCATCTTTTGGATAACCCCATTGCAGCATGGCCTGACGAATGTTTTGCGGAATACGTGGGTCGTGTCCCAAGAAGTACAGGAATCCTTTGGTGTAGTCGGTGTGACGTTTTGCTATCTGCTCGCGTTCCTCGTAGCTTGCCTCAGGGTAGTCCCAGTTTTCTCCTATCATATCTGTAGAGAAACCGCCGCGATTGTTTATATCAGTTTTGTTGTTTGGCATCATGCCCCAATAAATGGCGTCGTCAATAGTTTTCCACGGGTCTATTTCCTTAATCCTTATCAGCAGTTCGTAATGGCTGGGGTCGTAATTCTCGGGTTTTGTTATTTCTATGCGGTTTGCCGGGTCGTTGGTCAGTGTTATACGATAGTTGTAGGCTTGTATCTTTTTGTCTCCGGTGCCTTGTTCTCCCATTTTTTCGGGTGATATTCCATAAAGCAGTCCGCTTGTCGGGTCTCCCTTTACTTTGTATGGGTCTACGCCGTCGGGAAACTGGTGTTGGTCGAGCATTTGCACGCCGTTCCAAGTCTCGCCGTAAACAGAGTTGGCTTCGCGCCCGTATGTGTAAGTAATTCCGGCTTTTGCCATAAGGTCGCCCTCATAACTGCAATCGATAAATACTTTGGCAGATACTTTTACCTTGATTTTGTTGTCGTCACTTTTTTCCAGTGTAATGTCCTTGACGGTATTGCCTTTTTTCTTTGCCTTTGTGATTCTGTGGTTGTACAGAATGTTTATGTCAGCTTCTTTTATGTATTCGTTGTACACGCTGAGCGCGGCCTTTGGTTCGAATGTGTATTGGGCTTCGTTTTTACCATAATATTTGCCAATGCGTTTATAGAAGTCCAAGGCATATCCTTTAATCGCTTCAATGTGTCCGATGTCGGTTTGTCCCAATCCGCCGGTTGTCAATCCTCCAATGCGCTTGGTAGGCTCGATAAGCAACACGCTTTTGCCTTGTTTTTTTGCAGTATAGGCAGCCATTACTCCGGCAGACGTTCCTCCGTATATACAAATATCTACATTGTAGCTTTGGGCATTAGTTGTTTGTTCTTTCAAACAGCCTGAAGTGTTGCCTGTGGCCGCGTATGCAACCATGTTTACCATTAAGGAAGCGGCCAATAATGAGGTCTTGATGATTAATTTACGCATATTGCAGATAGGTGTAAAAAATTATAAAAAGTGAGTTGTTTACAAAAATAAAAAAAGAGCGCTTAATAACAAATGAAAAGACAGATTTCTTATATCGCTATGCTGTGCGGCAATGTCTGAGTTGTCTGCCTTTTTGTTTTGGTAATTAGGAACGGCAAAAAATATCTCTGAGATATTTTGAATTATGTCAGACATATTTCAAAATATGTCTGACATAATTTTTTTTTCTTCCCAAGAAGGTTTGATTACGCTTTTCTTTATTGTAACAAATTTCAGACAAGGCGGTTTGTAGTGCAGTTCATTTTCATGGAATTTAGATTGCGTTGTTTGTTGTTAAGACAAAAGGATTAAAACTAAAAAACGGCGCATTAATTATGCGCCGTTTTCTTTGGTTATTTGGAGTTGTCTGTTTATTCTCCTTTTTCCATTTTTGCTTTCAATTCTGCAAGTGCGTCGATGTCGCCGAGTGTTGTTGCAGCAGCCTGGTTCTTGATTTGTGCACTTTCTTCCTTCTTGGGAGCAGCCTTCGAAGTTGCAGCTTTTTTCTCTTCATGCTGTGGCTCTTCGAATGTGCGGCTGTGCGACAGAATAATGCGGTGGCTGTCTTTGTTGAACTCAATTACTTTGAAAGGCAATTTTTCATTTACCTGTGCTTTCGAACCATCTTCTTTAGTAAGATGTTTGGGTGTTACAAAGCCTTCTACACCATATTCGAGCTGTACGGTTGCGCCTTTGTCCATAATGTTTACGATAGTTCCTTCGTGAACGGAGCCTACGGTGAACACGCCCTCAAATACATCCCAGGGATTTTCTTCGAGTTGCTTGTGGCCAAGGCTAAGACGGCGGTTCTCCTTGTCTATTTCGAGAACTACAACTTCTATCTCAGCACCGATTTGTGTGAATTCAGACGGGTGTTTGATTTTCTTTGTCCAAGAGAGGTCGGAAATGTGAATCAAACCGTCAACTCCTTCTTCAAGTTCAACGAATACTCCGAAGTTGGTGAAGTTGCGCACTTTGGCGGTGTGCTTGCTTCCAACGGGGTATTTAGCGTCGATGTCTTTCCAAGGATCTTCCTTGAGCTGTTTCAAGCCAAGTGACATTTTACGTTCTTCGCGGTTGAGAGTAAGGATAACAGCCTCAACTTCATCGCCAACTTTCAGGAAGTCTTGTGCGGAACGCAGGTGTTGGCTCCAACTCATTTCGCTTACGTGTATGAGTCCTTCAACTCCGGGAGCTATTTCAACGAATGCTCCGTAGTCTGCCATAACGATAACTTTACCTTTAACCTTGTCGCCTACTTTGAGGTCGGGATCGAGCGAATCCCAAGGATGAGGAGTAAGTTGTTTCAGACCAATGGCGATACGTTTCTTCTCGTCGTCGAAGTCAAGTATTACAACATTGAGCTTCTGGTCGAGCTGCACGATTTCGTGCGGGTCGTTTACGCGGCCCCATGAAAGGTCTGTAATGTGGATAAGCCCGTCTACGCCGCCAAGGTCGATGAACACGCCATAAGAGGTGATGTTCTTGACAGTTCCTTCGAGAACCTGACCTTTTTGCAGTTTGCTGATGATTTCTTTCTTTTGTGCTTCAAGCTCAGCTTCGATAAGCGCTTTATGTGATACCACGACATTTTTGTATTCCTGGTTGATTTTAACAACTTGGAACTCCATTGTTTTTCCAACGAATACGTCGTAGTCGCGTATGGGTTTGACGTCGATTTGAGAGCCGGGGAGGAATGCTTCTATTCCGAACACGTCTACAATCATGCCGCCTTTGGTGCGACTCTTGATATAACCTTTGATGATTTCCTTGTCGTCAAGGGCTTTGTTGACGCGCTCCCATGCTTTCATTGCACGCGCCTTTTTGTGCGAAAGAAGAAGCTGGCCTTTCTTGTCTTCTTTGCTTTCGATGTAAACTTCAACTTTGTCTCCTACTTTGAGGTCGGGATTGTAGCGGAAGTCGCTGATAGGAATAATGCCGTCAGACTTGTAGCCGATGTCTACTACTGCCTGGCGCTTGTCGATGGCAATAACTGTGCCTTCTACGACTTCGTGCTCGTTTACCTGATTGAGCGTTTCGTCATAAGCCTTTTCTTGTTCTTCTTTGCTTGTTTGTGACTCAACTGCACCTTTTTCATAGGAATCCCAGTCAAAATTTTCAAGCGGGGCAATGTTTTTTAATTCCATGTAATTGTTTGTTGTTTAAATTAAAATGTTAGACATTATGTTGAAATCCCATAAACTGCAGGAAAGGCCGCGTATGCCGCTGTTTGCCTGGCCTGTAGGATAACGGGAAGACAAATCCGTTCTTTTTGCGGCGCAAAGTTATGTATTTTATTCCATATCCATATATTTCATGCCGGATTTTTTTGATTTAAAATGTTTTATCTCGAAAAATCTTTACTTGTACTTTTAAAAAAACGCCGTTGTTATGCCGCATGGCGTTACTCTTTTCTTCTGTTGTTGTGGTGGAACGCTAAAAAAATGTAACTTTGCTGCGAGAAAAGCTGTAAAAAATGAACAGATGTGGCTTGTTTCTGGTTTGTGCCGTTTTGGCAATGTCTTTGTTTTCGTGTGGAAACAATAAGAAACCCGAATCGAAGAATGAGGTTAAGAAAGATACCGTAATCGCGGCTGTACCCGATAGTACTATCTTTGGAGTTGCGGCAGAGAGCGGTATGAGTACGCTGTATTTGATTACAAACGCAGGCGATACGCTTGTTATGGATCGTACCGGCGAGGATGGCACTTACAGCGAAATATACGGATATATAATGGAGGGCGACAGCTTTGCAATAACAAAAAGAGGTAATCCCGAAGTAGGTTATACGCTTGCTAAAGCCTACAACCTGACTTTGCTTAACCGCTTTGGAGTTGATTACGCCATAAGGAACGGGCTTTTTGTGTTGGACGGCAAGGATACGGTAAGTATAAAATCTTTGAACAGCGATTCTCTCGTAGTTTTATACCCTTCGTCCGAGGCAAAGGTTTTTCTTCCTAAAAGAAAATAATACGTATTAATCACGCGCAAAAACTCGATATGAGTGCGTGACTTGTTTATATCCCTTGACTATAAGTCGGGGGATAAATTTTTATATACGAGTTAGCGAAACAGCGAATGACTTGTAGTCACAGAAAGCACGCAATTTGACGAAGCCTAACGACCTATTTGGGTTAAAATGTCGCCCGAAAGTGGGCTGATACGGACAAAAAACGACAATTGTAAGGCTTTGATTTTCAGCAGGGTTTGATGGGGCGAAAAATTAGTGCCTTGCTTTTTAAAAAAGGTCGGACATATTTTAAAATATCTCAGACCTATTTTTTATTTGCTCTTAACTTGGAGAACGGATAGTTTGAATACTTTTTTGAAGGCTTGATCTTCTCTATATAAAAAACGAGCCGCACAAATCCTTGCGGATTGCACGGCTCGTTATGACTTTTGTGCGAAAATGATTCTCAGAAAATAATGTTGTTTGAGGTCGCAGTGTGGTAGGCCAAGAGTCCGTCTTGCGGGGTAAGTTCTATTCGGCCGAGTTTAAGGTTCTCTATCTGCATGGCTACGCCTATTTCTTCTTTGAAACTATGTGCCACGCCTCCAATGAAGTTTACATCAAGGTCCGGACGTTCGTAGGGCAATACGTTCCTTTGCAAGAAACGGCGGAAGTTGGCAACCAGGAACTCTCCAATTTGGCTGTCGCGGTGGTGGCGGTGAATGAACGGTACAAAACTTGCCAGGAAGCGGTTTGGCATGGGTTTGCGGTAAACGCGGTCGATTATTTCCTCTTCCGTAAGTTTTGTTTCATCGAAGAAGTTTTGGCAGATTTCTTCGGAGAACTGCTTTTTCAATATGTCGCCTACCAGGTTTTTCCCTAATACGGCTCCGCTGCCTTCATCGCCCAGTATGTAGCCTAAAGGAGAAATGTTGCGTATGATTTGTTTTCCGTTGAACAGGCAACTATTCGACCCTGTGCCCATAATGCAGGCAATGCCTTCATTGTGTCCACAAAGAGCGCGTGCAGCTGCAAGTACGTCTGATTCCACTTCGATTTCTGCGTCGGGAAAGAATTTGTAAAGTGCTTTTTCTACAACGCCTTTTTTCGAACTGGTACACCCGGCGCCGTAAAATATTATTTTATCTATTTTAGTGCCCTCTACGTAGGGCGCGAAACTTTTTCCAATGGTGTTGCTGATTAGAGTACTGTCTCCTACAACGGGATTTATTCCTTCGGTTTGGTACTTTTCGATTTTGCCGTTGTTTGAAATCAACAACCAGTTAGTTTTGGTGGAGCCGCTGTCAGCAATTAATGTTGTCATGTCTTTATTTTGTTTAGGCCGCAAATATACGACTTTATAAGTTCGTTTCTTCTTTATTTGAGCTAATTTTGTCACGTTTCGTGCCGAATTTAATATATTTGCCTGACATACGTATCATTTTTTATGAAAAAGTTCTTTTTATTTGTATTTATCGCTTTCATTACATCAAACAATGCCTTTGCAGTGCTTGATGAAAAGAATTTGGGGAGCACATTGGCCGTGTTGCGTCAAGAGTTGGAGATGAACCACAACGATACGCGGCGCAGCATGATAATGAGTAAGGAATTGCGGGAGAATATGCAGTCGCGAGTAATGCAGATTATGAGTGAAAGCAATCAGATTGCGCTTATGCTTTATTCGCAGAAAATGGATTACATTTTTGACCTTACATACGCGTGCGACAAGGCAACAACGCTTTACAACGATTTCAGCACTATAAAAATGCCGTTCGACAAGGTACTGACTAATATGGAGGTTGAGGAGGCAAGGTATGAAGGATTGATTGACAATCTCGAAAGTATGCCTAAGGAAATGCTTACAGAGCGTGAGCGTATGGACCGGGACGTGTGCCTTACGCTTTGTACGGCGATGAAGCGTTCCTTGAATGACCAAAGTCAGGATTTACGCGAGTACAAACGCATTTATGAAACGGTGGGCCAACGTTTGAAAGAGCTCAACGACTATGCAATAAAACGTTATGATAACATAAGGCAAAGCATATTTATAAATGGCGGCGAGACTTACCTTACAGTGCTGTCGGATTTGGGCGGCTCGTACCAGCGTGCCATGTTCGGTTTGCAGGAGAAGTATTCTTCGGGTAATTCGAAAGTAGAGTCGCAATGGCGTGGCCCTGTAGTTATAGGCTGGTTCGTTTTTATGATTTTTTACGGGCTTGTTGCTGTCGTGCTTAATTTGCTGTTTATACGTTTCCTGCTGCCGGCAAAGTTCAAGACAGCCGAATTCCTGGAAAAACGCACGTGCATAGTATTGGCGTCGACGGTAATAACATTTGCAATAGTAGTAATGGTGCTCGGGCTTTTTGTGTTGCGTCACAACTTTTTCGTTATGGCTTGCAAACTGCTTATGCAATACATGTGGCTGCTTGCAGTTATTCTGTTGTCCATGCTTGTGCGTCTTAACGGCAAGCAGGTGAACAGCGGTTTGCGGATATATGCACCGATAATGCTCACCGGATTCATAGTAATAACTTTCCGCATTATTCTGATACCGAACGAGCTTGTCAATCTTGTTTTTCCGGCAATAATGCTGGCTACGACGTTGTGGCAATTGCTTGTGCTGATTCGCTATCAAAAGAATATGCCGCGCAGCGACACGTTTTATTCAAGCATTTCGCTTGTTATAATGATTGCGAGTGTTATAACGTCGTGGTTAGGCTACACATTGCTCAGCGTGCAGTTACTGATATGGTGGATAATGCAGTTTACGTGCATTCAGACAATCACATGCTTGTATGATATTCTTACCCAGTATGAGCGCGTTCATTTCAAAAGGGGAGAAGTCGATATACGCAAGACGTGGTTTTACGACTTTATCCGCAAGGCTCTCGTTCCTATTCTGATGGCGTCGAGCTTGTTCCTTAGTTTTTATATGGCAACAGAGGTATTCTCGCTCACTGAACTTTGCCGCGTGCTTTTCCTGTCAAATTTCATAGATATAGCCAATGTGGCAAAAGTCAGCCTTTTAAAACTGTTAATCGTGTTCTCGCTGTTTTTCGTAGTGAAGTATGCCGTGTATGTGTTCCGAGCATTTTTCTTGCTTTATTATGGCGGGAAACAAAATGCGGTAATGGGGGAGAAGGCATTGATGATGAAAGCGGGGGCATTCGTTCTATGGTTCGTGTTTGTAATGGTTTCGATGCTTGTGCTTAATATAAACTCCAGCGGAATCCTTGTTGCCATGGGCGGACTTTCCACAGGTATTGGATTTGCGATGAAAGACACTATAGAAAATCTGTTTTACGGTGTGTCTCTTATGACCGGGCGTTTGCATATCGGCGATGTTATAGAATGTGACGGCGTGCGCGGGCGCGTTGTCGACATAAGTTACCAGAGCACAATGATAGAGGCAGTGGACGGTTCGGTGATAGCCATATTGAATAACCAGCTGTTTACAAAGAATTTTAAGAACATGACGCGCAACCATCATAACGAAACGGTACGTGTTTCCGTGGGTGTAGCTTACGGAACGGATGTGGAACATGCACGTAAGGTTATGTTACAGGCTGTGGAAAAATTGAACTGCTTTGACAAGAAGAGTGGGGCCAAGGTTGTGGTTGAAGAACTTGGTGACAATAGCGTGAATCTGGGAATCGTATTGCGTGTTCCTGTTGAAACAAAAATATATGCAATAAGCGAAGTTTACGAAGCGGTGTATAATGCACTGAACAGTGCCGGCATATCCATTCCTTTCCCACAGCGCGATTTGCACCTTGTCGATATGCCTGCTCCGATAATGGAAAAGTTTACCGGACATGCAAAGAATGGCAATGTCGATAAAGACAAGTAAAATGAGTCGGTTGCCAGACGTACTTTGTGTGTAGATGTACGTTTTGTCTTTGTTCCCGGGAAACATAAAGGAGCAAATAAAAAATATGTCTGACCTATTTTAAATTATGTCAGACATATTTTGAATTATGTGCCTTGTATTTTTTGTTTGCTTTAATGCGGGGCTTCCAAGCTGAAAACCAGCTTTCAATTTCCTGCACAAAAACACGCATATTTTTCATATCGCGTTCCGCGTCGGCGTATGTCGGTTTTCAAAACAAGATAAGAGGAAAAAAATCAGGAACATTTTCCCTCTCTTACCAAGAGATATGCAACTCTCTTACCAAGAGACGAATAGTTAAGTGCAAAAATACGTTACGAGAGGATAACTACCAAATTTTTATTGTTCTTTTTTTACAAAACGAGTTATTATTTCAAGTTTGTTTAACTATTGAAAACACTGCAAGCCCCGTCAGTAGGGACTTTCTGACACTTTGTAGCTCTCTTGGTAAGAGATGTATCGATAATCGGCAATGTGCCCTCTGCCGGATAGGTAGGACAGATGACACCGGTTTTAGGAAAATGGCCGTATAAGTAAATAGGAGAATCCTCTTCATTGCCAAACTTTTTAGTGGTAGTGTTGTAACTGCGTGTGTTTCAGTAGATAAGAAGTGCATGAAGGAGTTGGAAGAATACCCCTTATACTAATGGCTCAAAAACGTTTTTTTTAAAAGCTATATCCCGTATCAGTGCCGGACAGCATAGCATGACTCAAAAGCGATGCATTGCGATTTTATCCCAATAAGTTTGTAAGCGATAGAAATCAATTTTAATGAGAACTTATATGACTTATATGAATTGCCTGTTTCTTATAGAAGGTTTTTTGCTATCCTTGGTACTTGGAATGACGATTATTCCCAAAATCCTGTTGATTTCTTACAAAAAGCGCCTATTCGACATGCCAGATAGCCGTAAGGTTCACCAGATACCAATTCCCCGCTTAGGCGGCATATCTTTCTTCCCGGTGATATTAATCACATTGTGTTTCGTTATTGGCGTGCAGTTTTATATAGGCTACCCGATTAAGAACTTTCCTGCCAATGAGTTTTTGTTCTTTACCGTAGGTGGCATGCTGCTCTTTTTGGTCGGTGTTGCTGACGATTTGATCGGTGTCGGTTACCGTTACAAGTTTCTTGTCCAAATACTTGCCGCGCTATTAATTGTTTGGCCAGGAGAGTGGTTCAATACATTGGGGGGATTGTTTGGTATTAATGAGTTGCCGATGGCATTGGGGGTATTATTTACAGTGTTTGTTGTTGTTTACATTACTAATGCTATTAATTTGATAGATGGAATCGACGGTTTGGCATCTGGATTAAGCTGCATAGCTTTATTTGTATTGGGGCTCATTTGTGTGATTGAGAAGGATTGCGTTTATGCCCTTTTGGCATTCTCTACTTTAGGGATAATAGTACCGTTCTGGTTTTACAATGTTTTCGGCAATGCTAAACGCGGTCACAAGTTGTTCATGGGAGATACCGGTAGCTTGATACTGGGATATATCATCAGTTTGCTGGTTATTCACTTGAGCCATGTGGATGCGGGCATTGAGGTAATAGGACACTTCAATATGGTATTAGCTTTCTCTACATTGATTGTTCCATTATTCGACGTGGTACGCGTAGTGCTACATCGAATTCGGGAAAAGAAAAACCCGTTTTTGCCTGATAAGAACCATTTTCATCACAAACTGCTTCGTGCAGGTATGCGACCTCGCGCGGTAATGGTGATGATACTGTTCATCGCGCTCTTCTTCGTAGCGTTCAATTGGGCGTTTGTCGACGTGCTTGGCATGACCAACCTGCTCGTTACCGACATCGTGCTGTGGACGTTGCTCCAATTAGGCATAAACAAAAGCATAAAGAGACATAACAAAACTTTGAAAAATAAAACAATATGAGTCTATACAAACACATTCGCTTGTTAATCCTGCTGGCCGGGTTGGTGGCGTTTTCATCCTGCGGCTCGTCGAAAGATGTGGTCTACTTCCAGGACATTAAGCCCGGCGAGAGCGAAATCAAGTTGCCCGAGTTGAAAGCCATAACCGTGCGGCCCGAGGACAAGATATCCATTATCGTGAACAGCCGCGACCCGCAGCTCACCGATCTGTTCAACCTGCCCTACGTCTCGCGGCAGCTGGGACAGTCTTCCTCGCTGGGGCGCAGCTCGTCGAGCTCGAGCCTGGGCATTTCGGTATACACCGTCGACGCCGACGGCAACATCGACTTCCCCGTGCTCGGCAAGTTGCGCGTGGCCGGGATGAAGCGCGAGAATATAGCCGAATATATAAAAGGTGAACTCGTAAATGGCAACTTGGTGAAAGACCCGATTGTGACGGTCGAGTTCGCCAACCTTTGCGTATCGGTGCTGGGCGAGGTGAACAGCCCGGGCCGCTTCAGCATTGACCGTGACCGAATAACCATACTCGACGCCTTGAGCATGGCGGGCGACCTTACGATTTACGGCAACCGCTCAAAGGTGATGGTGCTGCGACAGGAGGGCGATGTGCAAAAGGCTTACGGCTTGGACTTGACTTCTGGCGAGCGCGTCTACTCCTCGCCGGCCTACTACCTGCAACAGAACGATGTGGTGTACGTGGAGCCGAACGACATGAAAGCCCGCCAGTCAACCGTCAACGGCAACAACGTGCGCTCCACCTCTTTCTGGATTTCACTGGCTTCGTTGCTCACGTCGGTGGCAATCCTTATATTCAACTGATTAATCTCTAAAAACTTCACGAAACGTGGCTATCCAAAACAATATAACGTCAAAAGCAAAGCCGGCCGACGACTTCATGCGCATTCAAGACCTCTTATCCCTTTGCTTGAGCAAATGGTATTGGTTCGTCGTATCGCTGGCAATCACCGTTTGTGCGGCAGCCGTTTACTTGCTCACTACGCCGCCAGTTTACACGCGCTCGGCCGCCGTGCTCATAAAAGAGGACTCCAAAGGCAAGCCAAGGGGCAGTGTGGCAGGAGTGCTGGGCGACATCGACATTTTCAGGACGTCGACCAACGTGAACAACGAGATACAGTCGTTGCGATCGCCTTCGGTAATGCTCAATGTGGTGAAACGCCTGCATCTCGAAATAAGCTATTCCACCGAAGGTGGGTTCTACAAGAAAGCCCTGTATGGCCGCACATGCCCATATCAAGTTTCATTTGCCGGCTTGCAAGATAATGTTAGAGCGGCGTTTACCATAGTGCCCGCCGGAAAGGGACAAGTGAAGCTCACCGATTTTGAGTTCGACGGCGAAGGTGTTGACGGCGAAGTAACCGCTAAGCTGAACGTTCCCTCTACCACGCCCGTTGGAAAGGTAACGGTAAAGGCCGGCGGCGCAGAGGCTTACGGAGCGCCCGTCTACGTGTCGCGCATTGGCTACCAGGCCGCCGCAGAAGGCTATTCGGCAAAACTTTCGGCGGAACTGAACGACGAGAAGTCGAGCATTATCAATCTTACGTTCACCGACGTTTGCCCGCAGCGCGCGGAGGACGTGCTCAACACCGTGATTGCCGTCTACAACGAAAACTGGATAAAGGACAAGAACCAAATTGCCGTCAGCACCTCGGCGTTCATAAAGGAGCGCCTCGGTGTAATAGAACAGGAGCTGGGCAACGTTGACAAGGACATATCCTCGTTCAAGAGCCAGCACCTCGTGCCCGATGTGCAAGCTGCCGCCAACATGTACATGACGCAGAGCAGCGAGGCCTCGGCGCAGATACTTGCCCTGAACACGCAGCTCTCAATGGCGCGCTTCATACGCGACTACCTCACGAATGTCACGAGCAAGAATCAGTTGCTCCCCGCTAACTCGGGCATTGAAAGCCCTGGCATTGAGAACCAGATTGTAAACTACAACACCACGCAGCTGCGTCGCAACGAACTGGCGGCCAACAGCAGCGAGATGAACCCATTGGTGGTTGACATGGACCAGTCGCTGGGTGAAATGCGTTCGGCCATTGTAACGTCGGTCGACAATCTCATCACCACGCTCAACACGCAGTTGCGCGCCATGCAGCAAAGCGAGCGGCAGACCACCGAGCGCATTTCGGCCAATCCCTCGCAGGGCAAGTACCTCCTGTCGGTAGAACGCCAGCAAAAGGTTAAAGAAGCACTATATATATTTCTACTTCAAAAACGTGAGGAGAACGAACTCTCACAAGCGTTCACAGCCTACAACACACGGGTTATCACACCGCCGACCGGCAGTTTTGCACCTACCGCTCCTGTGAAGAAGAATATTTTGCTGGTGGCTATCGCTTTAGGGCTTCTTGTTCCCGTGATTGTCATTTTCATTCGCGAAAACACGAACACCAAGCTGCGCGGGCGCAAGGACTTGGAAAACCTTTCACTGCCGTTCGTGGGCGAGGTGCCGCTCGTGCGGAGCGGAAAGAAGAAAGAAGCCTTTGCCCACCCGTTGGTAGCCATCAAGCCCGGCTGCCGCGACATGGTGAACGAGGCGTTCCGTGTGTTGCGCACGAACATGGAGTTTCTGCTCGAAGCCAATAACGGCGGACGGGCGAGCGTCATCCTGTTCACCTCGTTCAACCCCGGCAGCGGCAAGACGTTCATGGCCATGAACATGGCGGCGGCTTTTGCGCTTAAGGGCAAGAAAGTGCTGGTCGTCGACGGCGACATGCGCCGTGCCTCGGCTTCGACATACCTTGCAACGCACGGGGCAAAGGGTTTGAGCGACTTCCTCGGCAATATGCACGACGACGCCGCAGGCCTCGTCGTGCAGCACCCCGACATGCCCGGCTTGCACCTGCTGCCTGCCGGAACCATTCCGCCCAACCCCACCGAACTGCTGGCCGAGCCGCGCTTCTGTGAACTCATAGGGCAGCTTCGCGGCAGCTACGACTACGTATTCATCGATTGCCCGCCAATCGACATCGTGGCCGATACGCAGATTATCGAGAAACAGGTTGACCGCACCGTCTTCGTGGTGCGCGCCGGGCTGCTGGAGCGCGACATGTTGCCCAACCTGCAACGCATGTACGATGAAAAGCGCTTCAAGAACATGGCGCTCGTGCTAAACGGTACCGAACCCCTTGGTCGCCGCTACGGCAGCCATTATGGCGGCGAATACGGTTACCAGTATGGCTACGGCAGTAAGGATTATTACTATAGTGAGAAGTAAACAACGCGCTGGTAAACAATAAATAAACAACTGTTATGAAAGGAATAGTTTTAGCAGGAGGATCAGGTACACGGCTTTATCCTATTACCAAAGGTGTTAGCAAACAACTTTTGCCCATCTATGACAAACCGTTGGTTTATTATCCTATTTCGGTATTGATGTTGGCTGGAATACGTGATATTCTTATTATATCTACACCGCAGGACTTGCCAGGCTTTCGACGCTTGCTAGGTGACGGTAGTGACTTTGGTGTGCATTTCGAATATGCTGAGCAACCATCACCCGATGGGTTAGCACAAGCATTCCTCATTGGTGAGAAATTTATTGGTGATGATTCGGTTTGCCTTGTGCTTGGTGATAACATTTTCCACGGTACGGGTTTTTCAGCACTATTGAAAGAGGCAGTGAATAATGCAGAGAATAATAAGGCAACGGTATTTGGATACAGGGTCGATGACCCGGAACGTTATGGCGTGGCAGAGTTCGATGTTGATGGTAATTGTCTTTCTATTGAGGAGAAGCCTACGAAACCGAAATCAAATTATGCCGTAGTAGGACTGTACTTTTATCCTAATAACGTGGTAGAAATAGCCAAACGCATTAAGCCTTCGGCGCGCGGTGAGTTGGAAATCACCTCCGTGAACCAGGAATACCTGCGCCGAGGCGACCTGAAGGTAACCACTCTCGGGCGCGGCTTTGCCTGGTTAGACACCGGTACGCACGACTCTTTGGCCGAGGCATCGATATTCGTCGAGGTCATCGAGAAACGCCAAGGGTTGAAAATAGCCTGTCTCGAAGGAATTGCCTATCGCAAAGGATGGATAGGCCGTGAACGTATGGAACTGTTGGCCAAACCTATGCTCAAAAATCAATATGGGCAGTACTTGATGAAGGTCGTTAAAGAGATAGAAACCACAGTAAAGGAGAATTTGGACTGATGGAAGTTATAAAGACAGCAATAGAAGGCGTAGTAATTATTGAACCAAGTCTGTTCACAGATGTACGTGGATATTTCTTTGAATCATTCTCGCAAAAGGAGTTTGATGAAAAAGTACGTTCAGTGCAATTCGTACAGGACAATGAGAGTTGTTCAAGTTATGGCGTAATGCGTGGCCTGCATTTCCAGCGCCCGCCTTTCACGCAGGCCAAGCTTGTGCGTTGCGTGCGCGGCGCGGTGCTCGACGTGGCCGTCGACATTCGGCGCGGCTCACCTACCTACGGGCAGCACGTGGCAGTGGAGCTCACAGAGGAGAACCACCGCCAGTTCTTCATACCACAAGGGTTTGCCCACGGCTTCGCGGTGCTTAGCGACGTGGCCGTGTTCCAGTACAAGTGCAACAACTTCTACCACCCCGAGGCCGACGGCGGCATAAGCATACTCGACGGAAGCCTCGGCATTGACTGGCGCATACCCACATGCCACGCCATACTGAGCGACAAGGACACGAAGCATTCGTTGCTGCGCGACTTCGACACGCCGTTTGACTACGAATCGTTCAAATAAAACCGCAAAACATGAATATATTGGTAACCGGGGCTAACGGGCAGTTGGGCCGCGAAATGCGGAACGTTTCGGCGGGAAGCGCCGACTGCTATTTGTTCACCGATACCTCGGAGCTTGACATCACGGACGCCAAAGCCGTGTTCGCCACTGTGAAAGGCGGACACGTCGACGTGATTGTGAACTGTGCGGCCTACACCAACGTAGACCGCGCCGAGGACGACGAGCCGACCGCCGACCTGCTCAACAACCGCGCGGTGGCCACGCTGGCGCAGGCTGCCCGCGAGGCCGACGCAGTGCTCATACATGTGTCGACCGACTACGTGTTCAGCGGCAACGGCAACACGCCCTGCCGCGAAGACCAGCCTACCGATCCGCTTGGGGCTTACGGGCGCACGAAGCTCGCAGGCGAGCAGGCGGTGCAGGCCGCCGGGTGCAGGTACTTGATTTTCCGTACGGCGTGGCTCTATTCGCCCTACGGCGACAACTTCGTCAAGACCATGCGCCGCCTCACCGCCGAGCGCGACAGCCTGAAAGTGGTGTTCGATCAGGTGGGAACGCCAACCTACGCGGGCGATCTTGCCGCCCTGATACGCAAAGTCATAGACGGCCGCATGTTCGACCGCACGGGCATTTACCACTTCAGCGACGAGGGCGTTTGTTCGTGGTACGACTTTGCGGTGGAAATTTGCAGGATGTTCGATAACGAGTGCGACATCCTGCCGTGCCACAGCGACGAGTTCCCGAGCAAGGTGCGCCGCCCGCATTTCTCCGTGCTCGACAAGACCAAGGTCAAGGCCGCCTTCGGCATTAAGATTCCCCACTGGCGGCAGTCGCTCCGTCGTTGTGTGAACGAAATCCTTTCCGCCGAAAACGAAGTCGTGCCCGGCGTAAATTGAGCCGCGTGGGAGGTAAATGAAACCGTTCCGCGAGCAAGTAAAAAAATATATCCGACCTATTTTAAAATAGGTCAGACATAATTTAAATTAGGTCAGACATATTTTGAAACACGTCCAACCTCTTTCCAACCGTGCCCCGCATGGCCGCAATGCCAATCCGGCGCGAGGGCAACGGATAGGGTACGCATTATAATATTATGGGCATTATGCAGGCGACAGAGCAACGCAGGGACGCGACCTTGGACATTGCCAAGGCGCTGTGCATAACGCTCATGGTGGTGGGCCACGGCGGTTGTCCCAGCTACCTCGGCCGGTTCATCTACATGTTCCACATGCCTTGTTTCTTCTTCATCAGCGGTTGGTTGCTAAGCGACAAATACGTCCTTAACCTCAAGGCCGGTTTGCTGCACAAGGCCAAAGGGTCGTACCTGCCGTTCGTGAAGTGGGGCTGCCTGTTCTTGCTATGCCACAACCTGTTTGCCCTCTTTCACTTCTACCCCGACACTTACCCGCCGGCCGAAATGGCGGTAAAGTTCGTGAGGACGCTGACTATGACGGGCGCCGAACAGCTGCTCGGCGGCTATTGGTTCCTGATTTCGCTGTTCTGGGCTTCGGTGGCAATGCTGACACTATTCGCCCTGTGTAGAAAATCTTTAGATTTAACGTTATTTAATAAAATGGGGGGGGTAATTTTGATTGTGCTGCTCGTAGCGACGCTTGAAAAATGTCTGCCCTTTAGGCTGCCGGAGCAATTCACCGAACAAACAGTCATGGCTGCCGCTTTCTACATGGCCGGATATCATTGCCGAAAGTGCGCGATTTTCTCTGTGCTCAACAAGCCTTGGGCGTGTGCGGCATTGTTCGCCGTTCCGGCGGTGGCGGCCGCGTTTTTCTCGTGGGATATGAATAATACCACCGGCCTCCGGGTGTTTCCTTACTTTGTCGTGGCCATGTGCGGTACGCTCGGTACGCTCATCTTGTCGGGCCCGCTGGCTTGGACGAAAGCCTCGCGGGCAATGGCCTACGTGGGTAGCAAAACGTTGTACATCCTAACGTTTCACTTCCTTGCCTTCAAGCTTGTTAGCTGGGTCTACCTCCTGTGTAGCGGGCGGCCGGTGTTGCTTTTGACGGGTTTCCCCGTTCTCAAAGATGTCCCGCCGTTCCTTTCGGTGGCGTATGCCATGGCCGGGGTGGCACTGCCGCTGGCCTTGTGGGAAGCGGGCAACAAAATACAAAACATCGTAAAACGCGAATAAATATGGACTACAAACAGAGCATAATCGTTACCGGGGGCGCGGGGTTCATAGGCAGCCACGTGGTGAGGCTGCTGGTGAACAAGTACCCGGAGTACCACGTGGTGAACGTCGACAAGCTCACTTACGCGGGCAACCTCGCCAACCTTAAAGACGTCGAACACAAGCCGAACTACACGTTCGTACGCGCCGACATCTGCGACTTCGCCAAGATGAAGGAGCTCATGGAAGCCTATAGCGTGGACGGCATAATCCACCTCGCGGCCGAGAGCCACGTGGACCGCTCGATAAAAGACCCGTTCACGTTTGCCCGCACCAATGTGCAGGGCACGCTATCGCTCCTACGGGCCGCTAAGGAATACTGGGAATCGCTGCCCGGGGGCTACGAGGGTAAGCGGTTCTACCACATCTCGACCGACGAGGTATATGGTGCCTTGCAGCTCACTCACCCTGAGGGGCTGCACTCCGACTTCTCGGCCCATGAGGTGTATGGCGATAAGTTCTTTACCGAGGACACGAAGTACAACCCGCACAGCCCGTATTCGGCCTCGAAGGCAAGCAGCGACCACTTTGTGCGGGCGTTCCACGACACCTACGGCATGCCCACAATTGTAACCAACTGTTCCAATAACTACGGCCCCTATCAGTTTCCTGAAAAGCTGATTCCGCTGTTTATCAACAATATACGTCACCGCAAACCTCTGCCCGTCTACGGCAAGGGTGAGAATGTGCGCGACTGGCTCTATGTCGAGGACCATGCACGCGCCATCGACTTAATATTCCACAAGGGCAAGATTGCCGACACCTACAACATAGGCGGTTTCAACGAATGGAAGAACATCGACATCATCAAGGTGCTGATAAACACCGTCGACCGTCTGCTTGGCCGCAAGGAGGGTGAGGACATGGACTTGATAACTTACGTCACCGACCGCAAGGGACATGACCTGCGTTATGCCATCGACTCGCGCAAACTTCAACGCGAGTTCGGGTGGTCGCCCTCACTCCAGTTCGAGGAAGGCATCGAGCGCACTGTCCGCTGGTACCTCGACAACCAAGCATGGATGGACAACGTAACCAGTGGCGACTACCTGCGCTACTATGAAGAGATGTACAAGAACCGGTAACGGCACACAAGGCTATGCGCATAGGTTTCATCAGCTGTTCTTCGCCCGACGACCGCCGGGCCTCTTCGGGTACGAACTACAAGATTGCCAAAGCCTTGGGCAAAATAGGCGAGTTTTGCTGGATTCCTGTCAAAGCCCCGCAGTATTACCGGTGTATGGAGTTAGCGGCAAAAGCCTTGGCCAAACTTTGCGGAAAGAATCTGAATTTCAGATATACTCGCATAGGTTCCAAAATGTTATCGGGAGGGGTGAGAACGGAAAAGATATCCTCGTGTGACGTGCTCGTGGCATTTTGGCAAGGGTGCACCTTGGGCAACATTGACACAATGGGCAAGCCGGTTGTGTACCTTTCCGACATCATCTTTCCGGCCATGGTGGGTTATTACCAAAACTTCAGCCGGTTGTTCAAGTGGAACGTCAGGCAGAGAACAGAAATCGGGCGGCGGTCGTTGGACAAGGCCTCGGCCATAGTGCTCTCGTCCGACTGGAGCACGGCATCAGCGGTAAACGATTTGGGCCGGCCGTGCGGTAAGGTGTACGTGTGGAGTTCGGTGCAAACATTGACGAGGAAGACATTGTGCGACCCGCGTTTTCCGACAGTGGCCGCCTCGACATTCTTTTCATGGGCGTTGAGTGAGAGCGCAAGGGAGGCGATGTGGACGTTGAGGCAGTGCGTCGGTTGAACGAGGACGGCGTCCCCTCCATGCTGCACATTATGGGAATTAGGGATTTGTCGCCGCAAGTAGCCGGGCTACCATACATTAATTATATAGGCTTCCTCAACAAGAACGTCTCTGGCGAATACCAAAAGTTGGTCAAGACGATAAGGTCATGCCGGCTGTTTCTGCTGCCCACGAGGGCCGAGTGCGCCGGCGTAGCCTTCTGCGAGGCCAGCGCATACGGAATGCCTGTGTTCACCTACGACACCGACGGAATACCCAACTACGTGCTCAACGGCTATCGTCTCTCCCCCCCAGGAAGCAACGGGCAACGACTTCGCCCGGAAGATAGAAAGTTGCCTTGCAATCGACGAACTGGAAAAGATGTCGGAAACAGCCTTAGAAATATATCGTACCAAACTGAATTGGAGAGTGTGAGCCAAAGAGTTGCGGTGGATAATTGAAACATTGCTTACATGATAATGGATAACTCTGTCAATAATAAAAGGATAGCCAAAAATACGCTGCTGCTGTATTTCCGCACCTTGTTTGTGATGCTGGTGGCACTGTATACTAGCCGCGTGGTGCTCGGCACACTTGGCGTTACCGATTATGGCATATATAACGTTGTGGGCGGGGTTGTGGCGATGTTCGGATTTCTCAATAGTGCAATGACCACGGCAACACAGCGCTACATTACTTTTTCCTTAGGTAAGGGCGACGAGGCGCAAGTGCAGACAGTGTTCAGTACGGCATTGCAAATACATGTGCTTATATCAGCCTTAGTCGTAATATTATGCGAGACCGTGGGGTTGTGGTTCATGTATGAAAAGATGCAGATTCCTGCCGACCGCATAAATGCGGCATTTTGGGTATTTCAGTGTTCAATAGCATCGACGGTGATTGTGATATTGAGCGTACCTTACAATGCAGCTATAGTGGCACATGAGCAGATGTCGGCATTTGCATATATTTCGATTGTGGAAGTCGTATTGAAATTGCTGGTGGTTTATTTAATTAAAATTGTCGACTATGACAGGTTAATTTTTTATGCCATACTTATATTGTCGGTACAGCTCATCGCTCGCATATTATATGGTCGCTATTGCAGCTGCCACTTTAAGGAAACCAAGTTCAGACGAGTGTGGAACAAAACAATGTTCCGCGAAATGCTGAGTTTCGCGGGTTGGAACTTGTGGGGCAATTGCGCTAGCGTGGCTTTCACACAAGGAGTGAATATCTTGCTAAACATGTTTTTCGGTCCGGTAGTGAATGCGGCTCGGGGCATTGCCGTTCAGGTTCAAGCTGCCGTTGCCCAATTCTCGGCCAATTTCCAAACAGCAATAAATCCGCAGATAACCAAATCATATGCCGTTCAAAATTATGCTCACATGCATAGTTTGATATATAGTAGCTCAAAGTTTACATTCTATTTGCTGTTGCTTGTTTCGTTGCCAATAATATTAGAGACAAACTATATACTGCATTTATGGCTTGGGACATATCCCGACTGTACAGGGGCTTTTGTGCGGCTGATACTTTGCATAACAATTATAGACAGTATGACCAACCCCTTAGGAGTGGCGGTGTCGGCAACAGGAAAGGTAAAAGTCTACCAAGGAGTGTTGGGTGGCGTATTGTTGAGCATTCTGCCTGTGTCGTATATATTTCTCAAACTTGGAGGAAATCCCGTAACGGTGTTTGTCGTACATTTGAACATAGTTGTCATAGCTTTTTTGATAAGATTGTTGATTATTCGCCCGTTGATACGATTGTCATTGTATGATTATGGCAAGCGTGTGGTTTTGCCTTGTGTGTCGGTAGCGGTTGCGTCATTGATATTGCTCGTGACAATGAAAAAACTATTAATGCTGGGTGGAACAGCTGCTTTCTTTGCGGTGTGTTTATCTTCTGCATTTTGTGTTCCGGTAATCGCCTACGAATTTGGGTTGAGCGTGTCAGAGCGAGCATTCATACGTGGTAAATTAAGTGATATTCTGCAAAAATTAAAATAGATGATACAAATCACCGATAGACGGGACTGTTGTGGATGCATGGCGTGTGTGCAGCGATGTCCGAAACATTGCATATCGTTACAAAATGACAAGGAAGGCTTCATGTATCCTAATGTGGATTCGATCCGCTGTATTAATTGCAACCTATGCGAGAAAGTATGCCCGATGCTTTGCAAGTTTGAAGCCGGACGGAAACCTGTTTTTGTTTATGCTGCTAAAAACCCAGACGAATTAATTCGTCGCTGTAGTTCTTCGGGTGGTGTATTTACAGCTTTGGCCGAAAATAATATTGATCAAGGAGGAGTGGTATTTGGTGCTTGCTTTGATGAAAACTGGAATGTAGCTCATGATTTTGCAGAAACAAAAAACGATTTGCAACGATTTAGAGGGTCAAAATACGTTCAAAGCTATATCGGTGACAGTTATAATCAAGTTGAAGTTTTTTTAAAGGCAGGAAGGAAAGTATTGTTTTCGGGTACACCTTGTCAGGTTGCCGGCTTGAACAAATTTTTGCGAAAGCCATATGAAGGCTTGTACACTGTTGATTTTATTTGTCATGGAGTCCCAAGCCCAAGTATATGGTGTGAATATTTGAAAGAGGAGGTTGCACGCCAGCGCGACCGAAAAAATTCAGTTTTGTCTCACCCTATTTTTGAAAAGAATGTCCTTATAGAGGATATTTCTTTCAGAAACAAGATCGAGGGATGGAAAAAATTCAGTTTTTCTCTCACCCTCTCCACAACCAACGGGGGTGGAAAAAAAATCAGTTTTTGCTCTCATATGCCTTATACTGAAAACATTTTTATGAAAGGTTTTATGGCCAATTTGTATTTGCGTCCGTCATGCTATGTGTGTCCGACAAGGTGCGGTAGGAGTGGTAGCAATATAACGTTGGGTGATTTTTGGGGAATAGATGATGTGCGCCCTGATTTAAATGACGGGCAAGGAATTAGCGTTGTCTTGGTTAATGATTCAAAAGGAAAGGCACTGCTTGAGGGCGTGGAACTGTATTTATGGAAAGTCAAGTATGAAGATGTGCTGCGCAATAATGTGGCATTGGAGGTTAGTGCCCGAGAGCCTGCCAATCGCAAAAAGTTTTGGGATGATAATGGCAAACGGCTAAGCAAAAGGATTGAAAAGTATACGAGGTTTCCATTAAAATTGCGGATTAAATACGCGACAATAAAATTCGTTTCAAACATGTTGGGGGAGAAATGGAAAAAGAGCGTCAGTGGCCTGTTTAAAAGATGGTAACTAATAAGTTTTATAAGCGTTGAATTAGAACAATATGGACAAGGTAGATTATTATTCCAAGAAGATCCTCGTTATAAATAATTATTCGATGAAGAAAACGATGAAGTGGGCGAAAGCAAAATTCTTGCCATTTCATCATGTTTGGGGAATTGATGAATTGGAGAAACATTACAAACTTCGCTTCTTAAACTACCGTTGTCCGCGTGTGATGTCGAGGATGCATATGGCTAAATTGTACTATATTGTTTTCCAGTTGCTTTCGTTGTTGATGTCGTTGCGGTGCGAATGCATTTATGCAGCAGCTTCGCCATATATCGATTTGCTTGCTTTCTTACATTACAAAGGGTGGATGAAGAAGCGCATTTATATGATAGTTCATCACCCTGGCAATTTTTCTTTGTACAAGATGTCGTATACCAAGCTGATTTTCATATCAAGAGTCAGCTATGATAAAGCGTGTCAGGATTATCCATCGCAGAAGGAAATGTTTGCCTACGATGAATGGGGGCCTGATATTGCCTTTTATGATCATGTGACAGTAGATGATGTAAAAAGGGAGGAGGGTAAATGTCAGACTTTCGTGAGTAACGGAAAATCAAACCGGGATAATAATTGTCTTGTGGAGGCTGCACGTGGTTCATCATGCAAGGTAGTTATTATCTGTACCAATAATATTTTCCCAACAAATTATAACAAGGATATAGACAAAAATGTGCAGATAATGCAGCAGAGCGTCGAAACGATAATGAATAGGAAAATGATGTCATATTCCAACATGGCGAAATTGATGAGTCAATTTAACGTAGTAGTGATTCCCGTGCCTGAAGGGTATGCCTCATTATGCGGGTTGACATCTTTTAATGATGCAATTGCAATGGGTAAGCCTGTAATAATTGCAGACACGGCAAATTTGGGCATAGATGTGGAGTCTGAAGGGTTTGGCTTTGTGTATCGGGCAGGAGATGCACAGGACTTGCGGTCGAAAATGGATAAATTTATTAAAAATCCCGGTTTGATTGATTCTTACGGGCAAAAGGCTAGAGCTTATGCAGATGCCAATGACAACAAATCATTTTCGCGTCGTCTTTTGGAGATTATTGAATCATGAAAGTAGCTGTATTAACTTATCCGTTGAATAATAATTTCGGCAATTTATTGCAGGTGTGGGCATTACGGCATTTTTTGGAAGATTCGAATTGTAAGGTTTCAGTGGCTGACCGCTTGGAGTCTTGCAGGCGTTGTAAGTGTGCCATTAACATGTTTAAGACGCTGGTACGCCGTATGCTCGGCATGAAAGTATATGCTGCTAACGGTTCGGCAAACAAGCTTTTTTCGCAAAACACCAAAGAATTTATACATAAGGAGATAAATGCTCGTCACTATTATTCAACTCGTTCGCTGTATTCAAGTTTGTTAGATTTCGATGCTGTGGTAGTGGGGAGCGACCAAGTTTGGCGTCCCACTTTTCTACCAGACAGATATAAGGATTACTTTCTGTACGGGTTCAATGGAAAAAGAAAGGTTAAATGTATATCTTTTGCTGCATCGTTGGGAACAGATGCATGGGAGTTTACTGCCCGGCAATCAAGTGTGGCAAAGAAAGGATTAGCCGGCTTTGCCGCAATTTCTGTAAGAGAGGCCTCATCAATAAGGTTATTGAAGGAACACCTATCGGTGGACGCAGTGCTGATGCCTGACCCTGCATTCCTTGTAGGCAGAGGTGAGTATATTAAGTTATGGCAAAAGAACGAAGAACTGTGCCGGCCGTTGAAAGGAAAAATTTTTTGTTACATTTTGGACAGGAGTACGCATACAGATAAATGTGTCGATGATTTTGCAAAATCAAACTGCCTATCATATTCATATACGGAAGACTATTATAACGCCAGTACCGTTCTTGCTTATCCTCGAGTGAGCCAATGGTTGTATAATATAAGCCATGCCGATACGGTGATAACAAATTCTTTCCATGGATGTGTATTTTCTCTAATACTCAACAAGCCTTTTATCGCAGTTGGCAACGAAAGGCGCGGCAATGCGAGGTTGGTTTCATTGTTGGAATCATTTGGCTTATGCAGAAGTCTGCACTCTTGGGAATCACTTAGAACATTGGATTGCAGATGTTTGGAATACGATTGGGACAGTATCAATGCGAAAATATCGCAATTAAGGAGTGTAGCAGAGCAGTTTATAGATTCAAATTTATTAAAATAACGGACTAATGAAATTATTATTGGTGTTGTCTGCCGTGCCTTATCCCGTAAGGGCTGGTGGAACGCAGGCTGTATATAATATGGTAGAAGGGCTGAGGAAATATGTAAAGATAGGAGTCGCTCTAAGTTTTCATAAGGATAAAATAGCAGATTTTAAGGCACTGAAGAGTATATGGCCCGATGTTACATTCTTTGAGAATGTGCAAAAACGAGACATGAGCCACATATTAAGACGAATATTCCAAAACAAAGTAAGTGATTACACTCTTGGAGACAAGAGGTTAAGAGGCTTGCAAGTGCCAATCTCTTATTATAGAGCAGAATTGCTGGATTTTGTAAGGAATTCTATTGACTCGTTTAATCCCGACATAATCCAAACAGAGTTCTACAGTAATGAGGATATGGTGTATTTGTTCCCGAGTCATATTAAAAGGGTGTTTGTGCAACACGAAATTCGTTACGTTGTAAACAAAATGTGGATTGAGGAATACAAATTTAAGCAGACGAACATGTTGCGAGCTTTTTATAATAAGATTAAAGCTGATGAAATAGCTGCAATGAATCAATTTGATGCAGTTCTAACCTTGAACGATGTAGATCGTGATATCCTTATTAAGGATGGAATAAAAACAAACATATATTCATCGCCTGTGTGTGTTGCTCCTGCATGCATTAGAAATGAATGTGCATTTTCGGGCAAATTGGTATTTGTAGGCATTGGGGGACATCCGCCTAATGTTGAAGGGCTGGCATGGTTTGTAAAAGAAGTATGGCCGTCGGTTGTTAGAGATTATCCCGATCTTCAGTTGCATGTAGTAGGAAAGTGGACAGAGGGGCAAAAGGCTTTATATAAGAATGATAAAAATATATTTTTCGATGGTTTCGTTGATTCATTGCAAGAAGCATTAAAAGGAGCAATTTCTATTGTACCTATTATTAGGGGAAGTGGAATTAGGATGAAAATTTTGGATTCGGTCAATTTCGGCAGTCCATTTATATCTACTACGATTGGTGCTTTGGGCATGGGCTTCGAGGATGGACGAGATTGTTTTATTGCCGATACTGCCAAAGAATTTATCAATAAATTGAAACGTATGATAGAAGATAAGGGTCTGCGAGAGTTTTTTTATAGAAACTCATACGAGGTATATAAAAAACTTTATACGAAAGAGGCTGTCGTAAAACGACGTTTAATGATATACGAACAGATTCTATGTTCTTGACAAATGTACTTCAACACTCATAACGATTACGAGTGCAGCGGCTGTTTTGCTTGCTATAGCGTTTGCACCCACAAAGCCATTACGATGGTAGAGAATGGGGAGGGATTCCTCGTGCCTCGGCACTATATGGACAAGTGTGTGCATTGCGGCTTGTGCGAAAAGGTGTGCCCCGTGGAGCACCCGGTTTACGAAAACTCTGAAACGCCTGATGTGTTCGCCGCTTATTCCGCCCGTGAACGCAGGCGCAGCAGCTCGGGCGGCATGTTTTATGCGATAGCCCGGTATGTGATAGGAAAAGGGGGCGTGGTATTTGGTGCGGCCTACGACAAGGACTTGCGTGTGCGCCACATTGCCGCGGCCGACATGGCCGGGCTTGAACAACTGCGCGGCTCGAAATACGTGCAAAGCCACGTTGGCGACGCTTTCAAGGAGGCAGCGGCCCGCCTCAAGCAGGGACGATTGGTTTATTTTACCGGAACGCCTTGCCAAATAGCGGGGCTGAAATCTTTTCTGCGCCGGCGGTATGACAACCTGTTGACATCCGACCTTGTTTGCCACGGCGTGCCGAGCCAATGGCTATTCGATAAGCACTTGCAATACCTCTCGTGGCGGGAAGGCAGCAAAGTCACGAGCTATTCCTTCCGCGATGGCAAGTATTGGACAATAAGGGAGAAAGTCGATTATGCCGGCGGCAAGGTTTCATGCGAGTTCGACGGCAACCGTTCGCCCTACCTTTATGCTTTTGGGTTGGGGTACACTTACAGGCGCAGTTGTTTCGACTGCAAGTTTGCCCGCATTCCCCGCCAAGGCGACATCACGTTGGCCGATTATTGGGGCGTGGGGCGCTTCCACCCGCAAATGGACGACCGCGGCGGCGTTTCACTGCTGCTCGTCAACAGCGCAAAGGGCCGCGAGGTATGGAATAAACTCGTAACGGAGGGGGTAAAAAACAGGTCAGACGTATTTCAAAATAGGTCAGACATATTTCGCGGCAAGTCCGGTACGGTTCGTAATGCGAGAGATATTAAATACATGCCCTCCACCTTGCAGAAGTGCTCCACCTACAATTCCAATGTCGTCAGGCCCACCCGCGAGCCCGAAGCGCGAACCGGATTTTTCGCCCGGCTGGCGGCCGAAGGATACGATGCCATGGCAACCGGCGAGTTGAACTGCCCCGCGTCAATGCGCAACGGTGGTGTGGTGCTCAGGGCTCGCCTGCGCCGCTTGGGGCTTTGGCAACCAATCGACTGGTTGCGAGTCGTGCTGAAGCGCGTGCTGTATGCCTCCGGGCTTCATGAACGGATATATAATTACATGTCTGGCAAGAAATGAAAATAGGAGTAATCTCGTCGTATGCTTGCATAAAGGCGGCCAACAATTACGGAGCCGTGCTGCAATACTTCGCACTTCAGGAATACTTAAAACGGCGCGGGCATGAAGTGTTCTGGATACGCTCGGTGCTGCCCCACAGCGGCGTGCGCATATTCTTAAGGCACGTGAAGCACTACCGCAGCTTGCCGTTGCTGCTCCGCTACTACGAGTGTCACAAGAAGTTTTTCGATTTCATCGGGCGTTACCTGAATTTGTCACCCTCAATATATCGAAAAGTCTCTGAATTGGCCCGGAATTGCCCGTCTGCGGATGTGTACGTAGCAGGAAGCGACCAAGTGTGGGGGGGGATACAGCCGGAGAATTATTTGCGCTTTGTGAGTGAAAATAACAAGAAAATAGCCTATGCCGCGAGTTTTGGGAGCAAACGGCTCACGCCCCTGCAGCTGGCCACCATACCTCAATGGATAAGGGAGTTCCGCGCGGTGTCGGTAAGGGAAAGCAGCGGCGTGGAAATTTGCCGGCAAATGGGCGTCTATGCAGTGCACCTTTTAGACCCGACATTGTTGCTCGACGCCGCCGACTATCCCGCTGCGGATAGCGGACTGCCGGAAGGCGGAATGTTTTGCTACCTCATAAACCTGAATAACTTGGACGACGTTTGCTTCGACGCGATCGAGGAATATGCGGTCACGAACGGGCTTCCGCTCAAGGTGGTCTCGTGCCAATATTCCGAAGTGTTCTTCAACCGCAAGTACTTTCTGTGGCTCTCGCCGCAACAATGGCTTGGCAGCTACAAGGCCGCTCGGTGCATTGTTACGAACACCTTTCACGGCACCGTCTTCGCCCTTGTTTACCACAAGCCGTTTGTAGCCATATTGCAAGGTGGGGCCTATTCCACGCAGAACGAGAGAATAATCTCGCTGCTCGAGACGTTCAACCTGCAACACAGGATACTGCGAAGCAAGCCGCAACTTGGTGAGCTGTTGGAGACGCCCATTGACTGGGCCGGCTTCGAGGAGCGCAAATCAGAGATGAAGGAAAAGACCGACGCCTTCTTCCGGTCGGTGAGTTTGTAGAAAATATGAGAATACCAGTAAGGAAAGCTGCGCTGTATTACAGCTCAATCATTTATTTGATTATCCTGAATACGCATTACCAATTGATTGAGCCCACCTTTGTCAGCCCCTTGAAAGTGGTACTCATGGCTATGGCCCCGTTGTTGTTCCTCACGACGGGGGTTTTGGTCTCGAGAGCCTTGATATGCGGCTTGGCCTATTGGTTGTTGTGCTTCTTTCCTGCTTTGTTGCAAGGCGGAATGCGTTTTTCTACGTTGGGGTATCTCGGCATGTTCGTAGTAACGTTTATAGTGTATTATACCGCCGTTTACCAAGGAGTGTTCACCCTCTCGACATTTAAGAAGATTCTCCGCTATATGATTTTGGCTTATGCGGTTTGCCTCGTTTTGCAGCAATTGGCCTCGCTAGTGGGCATGGGCAATATGCCGCTGATAAATTTGACTTACGGTGTCGTTGTAATGAGAAAGTTCCGGTCTCTTAGTTTGGAGCCGTCTCATTCAGCCGTAATATTGTCTTTTGCATACCTGTGTTATTTGCGCTGCTGCGAATTGGAACAAGGGTGCAAGCCCACAATACGGGAACTATTTTTTGGTGACAACCGTTGGCTTAGCATAGGGTTCTTTTTGACTATGACGACCATGGGAAGCGGTACGGCGTATTTGGCTTTGATGGCTTTTGTGCTCTATTTTGTTAAGGTAAGAAACCTCCTGCCTGTAGCAGCCGCTTTCGTGCTTTTGTTCGTTTTTGCTTCAAATATTGATAACAAACAACTGAACCGGGCTACAAAAACGCTAACAGCTACACTGACGGGAGATACAGAGCTAATCGCAGAAACCGACATGAGCGGGGCAACGCGCATTGTGCCGCTTGTCAATACATTTACCAAGCTTGATTTGACCGACAAACAAACGTGGTTCGGACACGGCACTTTTAGCGATGACCCAAATAGTAAGTACAGGAAAGCATGGGTGAATATGGGGAAAAATGATTGGTTCGTGCTTCCCACGGTTCGCCAGTACGGGTTGCTGGCTTTCGTGGCTTCTATCGTGCTTGTGTATGTGTGTTGCATTAAACGTTTCTTTTCATTGGAGACGCTTTTCTGGTTTACGTTGGGAATGGCTACTTTGGGCAATGTTTATTTCCACTGGGGAACTATCATGATGCTCACGGCGGTCAGATATTTTCAAGAGAAGGAAGGAATAGCATAGAATAATAGAATAGTGGTGGACGTATCGATTATAATAGTAAATTACAACTGTCACCAAATGCTTTGCGACTGCCTTGCTTCGGTATATAAGTATACCGTAGACGTTAGGTTTGAAATCATCGTGGTTGACAATGCTTCGACCGACGGGTCGGAGCAATGCGTGCGCTCTTCGTTCCCGCAGGTGCGATGGGTTAACAGCGGGGACAACATCGGCTTCGGGCGGGCCAACAACCTCGGGGCGGAGCGCGCTCAGGGCAAGTACCTGTTCCTGCTCAATGCCGACACGCTCTTGCTGAACAATGCCGTAAAGTTGTTTTTTGATTACGCCGAGGCCCGGCAAGGAGAGCGCTTGGGCGTGCTCGGCTGCCGCCTTTGCGACAAAGTCGGAAAGCCCAACAACTCGGCGGGAGATTTCCCCACGCCGCTTAGCGAAGCAAGGTACCTGCTCCAAAAGGCCGTGCTAGCAAAAGCCAAAGAGAACGCGGGCGTCGCGGACGTAGGATACGTAATAGGAGCCGACATGTTCGTGCGGCGCGACGTGTTCCGCGAGCTCGGCGGCTTCGACCCGCACTTCTTTATGTACTACGAGGAGACCGACCTGCAATACCGCATGGCGCAGCGGGGCTACCAGCGGCGCTTAATCGACGGCCCACGCATAGTCCACCTCGAGGGCGGCAGCTTCGCGAAAGGCGGACTTACTTTCGGGCGCTTCGTCATGGCGCAGAAGAGCTACAACTATTACCTGCGCAAGCACTTCTCGGGCCTTAGGTACATATTATACAAAGGCTCGCTGGCTCTAATCCGCCTCACTCTTTTTGCCACTACAGACTGGCTGGTAAAAGAGAAGTTTAAAGCATACTTCAACGTCCTGAAAAAATGAACAAGCAAAGGCGCAAAATTTTGGTGATGGCTTACATGCTGTCGCCTTACAAGGGGTCGGAGTTTTCTGTGGCGTGGAACTACGTTACGCACATGTCCCAAGAGAACGACCTTATCGTGCTGTACGGCGTTTCGGGTGACCACATGGGCAATTGCGCCGAAACGGAGGAGTACATCCGGGCGCACCCCATATCGGGCGTGAGGCTCGTGCCCGTTTACCCGAACAGGCTGGCAAAACTGTTGAACTGGCCCAATAGGCACAACCTTTTCGTCTACACCTTTTATTATGCTTATCGCGTGTGGCACAAGCAGGCTTTCCGCATAGTCCGCCGGCTGGCCGCCCGGGAGAAAATCGACCTAATCCACTACGTAGGGATGATTGGCTACCGCGAGCCGGGGTATTTGTGGAAGCTGGGGCTGCCCTACGTGTGGGGGCCTGTGGGCGGGGTAAACAACGCCCCCCGGCAGTTGATGAAGCACATGCCGCTCGCGGGGCGTATGAAGCAGACCTTCCGCAGCGTGGCCAACACGATACAGTTTCACACCATGCATCGCCTGAAGAAAGCTCTGGAAGCCACCGACGTTCTGCTCACGGCCACATCGGAGAACCAACAAAAGTTCCGCCAAGTGCACCACAAGGACAGCATTTGTCTGCCCGAAAACTGCATAACGGGCACGATAACACTCGACGAGAGCAAATTCAATAACCCAGCCAAGTACAACATCATAGTGATAGGCACGCTGGACGCGCGGAAGTCGGTCGGCGTTTTCCTCGAAGCTTTGGCGCAGGTAAGGAACCGGGACAAGCTGCATGTCGACATAGTAGGCGACGGGCCTTTGCGTGCTCGCCTGCAAGGGTACGACTGCGAGCACGGGTTGGACGGCTTGATTACGTGGCACGGGCAGCTGCCGAGGGTCGAGGCCGTGAAGATATTCAATCGGGCGCACCTGCACGTGATAACCAGCGTGAGCGAAGGCAACCCTACGACCATTTGGGAAGCCATGTCCTACGGCGTACCCACTATGAGCTTCGACCATTGCGGTATGCACGACATCCTTTGCTCCAAGTGCGGTATCCTCGTACCCATCGCCAAGCGGTACGAGGATTGCGTGTCCACCGTGGCAAGGAATGTCGACGCGTTGCTGCAACATCCCGAACGCTTCCGCCAATTGGCACACGGCACGGTGGAGTGCGCCTGGAAGTTCACGTGGGCAAAGCGTGAAGAGTTCCTTAACAAGCTGTACGACGATTTGTTGCGCGGCAAGCAAAAGGACAACGCCCACAAATCGTAAACAAGTAGCCTTTACCTGGCCTCGCCGGTAAGGCCGCTGTGCAACAACACGTTGCGATAACACAAAGTCGCAGGTTCAAAAATACAAAGCCGCAATTTTTAAATTTCTCCCTTGCATTTTTCCACCCGGAGGCATGCCGTTTTCAGCGCGGCGCGTGCCGCCGTTGCCCGGCTTCCGGGCTGCCGTCGGGAGTAAAACCACACAATTATGGGAACAAAAGAACTTTTACTGAAGTGTGCGCGCGAGTGCTACGTGCGCCTCTTCGGCTATCCTAAGGATAGAGCAGTCGACAACAGCCGTGTGCAGTATTTCGATGCCGAGGGCAACGACTTCATGTACCGCCGGGTAAAGCAGGCGCTCGAACTGGGAAAAGGGCTTGCCGCCTGCAAGTTCGGCTCGATAGAGCTGGCCAACGTCGTGGCCCGCCTCAACGAGGGCAAATGGCGAATGGCCGACGAATGGGCCCTTGTCAAGGGATACCCCGTGCCGATGTTCCACTACAAGGAGGTGAGTAGACTCGGCACGAACGCCGGCTTTTTCCCGCTTACGGAGGATATGGTGAACCGTTTCGTCGAACTCATGCTGCGCGACATCGGGGATGTCGACATCCTCGCCTCCTACGTGTATTGCGAGCGGTACATAGCGGGCCTCCTTTCGCACTGCTCCACGGTGAACCTTGACGGCTTTTACGCCCCGTTCCTTTACGAACATCCCTGGACACAGGTGTTGAAAGGCAAGCGCGTGCTTGTGGTGCACCCCTTTGCCGAGTCCATCAAGGCACAGTACGCGTGCAGGGACTCGCTGTTCGACAACCCCGAAGTCCTGCCGGAGTTCAAGTCGCTTCGCGTGGTAAAGGCCGTGCAGTCCATAGCTGGCAACGACTGCGGGTTCCCTGATTGGTTCGCAGCCTTGGATTATATGAAGGCCGAAATGGAAAAAGCGGACTTCGACGTGGCTCTGATAGGCTGCGGAGCCTACGGCTTCCCCCTCACGGTGCACGCCAAACGCTTAGACAAGGTGGGTATACACTTGGCCGGGTGGACGCAGATGTTGTTCGGCATTTACGGCAAGCGGTGGTTCACCGACCAGCCGCAATACGCCCGCTTCATAAACCCGCACTGGGTACGTCCCGGCGGGAGCGAAGTGCCCGCTGGGGCCGACAAGGTAGAGGGTGGCTGCTATTGGTGAAAGGTCGACATTACCATGTACTAAATATAAAACTTTGAAATATAATGGAACACAGCAACAAGCCGCGCGGCAAGGTCTCCGTCTGCATGGCCACTTTCAACGGTGCGCCCTTCATAAGAGAACAAGTGAACAGCATTTTGAGCCAGTTGAGCAGTAAGGATGAAATCGTCGTTTCGGACGACGGCTCCACCGATTACACGCTCGCCATACTCGAAAGCTACCACGACAGTCGGATTAAAATCCTAAATCATAAAGAAAGAAAAAATAATCCCTGGAAAGTATGGGGGATAAAAAATGTTATCTCGTATCAAAAAACTTTAACAACGCGCTGCTGCATTGCACCGGCGACTACATATTCCTGAGCGACCAGGACGATGTGTGGTTGCCGGGCAGGGTTGACAAAATGGTGGAGGTCATGGAAAAGAATCCCGACAGCTGCGTTGTGTGCAACTCCGTCTTGATTGACATGCTGGGGAAGGTAATCTCCGGCCCGTTGAGGCGCAATGGTTGCAGCCTGTCGCTGTTCCGACAGCTGAAGTGCCCTATGTTTTCGGGCTGCACCATGGCTTTCGATGCCTTGTTCCGCAAGAGGGTCGTTCCCATGCCGGCTTACATTCCGCCGCACGACGCTTTCATAGGGTTGTCGGCATTGGTTGTTAAACGGTTGTTCCTAGTCGACGAGACGTTGCACCTTTACCGCAGCCGCGACGGCGCAAACACATCCTCGTCAATCCACAGTTCCGCCGTGTTCAAAATAGCGTATCGCGCGTACCTGATGTACGCCATTTACGCGCGCTTGCTGAAACGACGCTTTCTTACTTAAAATTGAATTAGATGAAACTTTTGGTAGATGCCCACTGCTTCGACTACGGCACGTCGGAGGGCGTAAACACGTACATACGTGGGCTTTACGGCGAGCTGACAAAGCTGGCCGAAGACGTTGACTTTTACTTTGCTGCCGGCAACGTTGAGCGCGTCAGGGGAATTTTCGGTGAGCGCGGCAACGTGCACTACGTAAGGCTCGGCGCGAAAAACAAAGTCGCGAGGTTGTTCATCGAAATTCCGCGGGTGGTAAGGGGGCTTGGCATAGACGCCTCCCACTTTCAGTACACGTCGCCGTTGGTTAAGAATTGCTTCACAATCATTACGCTGCACGACATCCTGTTTAAGGACTATCCCCGCTTTTTTCCGTTGGGTTACAGGTTGAGCAAGGACGTGCTGTTCAGGTTTTCGGCACGCAGGGCCGACTTGCTGCTCACCGTGTCGCAATACTCGCGCGAGCGTATCAGTTACCATTACGGCATTCCGCAGGAGCGCATTTTCGTTACGCCGGATGCCGTTTCGACCGACTTTTTCAATATAGACATGGCCGAGGCAATGGCGTTCGCAAGCAGCAAGGGCATAGGCAAGTATATACTGTACGTGAGCCGTATGGAGCCGCGCAAGAACCAGTCGGCGCTGTTGCAGGCTTTCAACGAGCTCCGGCTGTGGCAGCAGGGATACGACTTGGTGTTCATAGGCCGCAGGACGCTGTCAACACCTGCTTTCGACGCTTACCTGCAATCCATGGAAAGAAGCGCGGCTGCACATGTGCATGTCTACAATCAGGTAGATTATAGTGAGCTTAAACTTTGGTACGGCGCGGCATCGTTGTTTGTTTATCCAGCCCTTGCCGAAGGGTTCGGCATACCGCCAATCGAGGCCGGGGCGGCGGGCGTGCCATGCGTTTGCAACAACAAGACGGCTATGGGCGATTTCACCTTTTTCGGCGATAACCTTATCGACGTTTCCGACAAGGCCGAGTTCCACGAAGCCATCCTGCGGAACATCGGCAACCCTTGCGGCACAGACGGGATAAGCCGCGCAATCAAGGAAACATACAACTGGCGGGCCATTGCCGCCTCGTTCTACCAACATTTGAAGAATATATTATAATATATTATGAAGAAGGTTGCGATTATAGGCATCCAAGGCGTTCCGTCGCATTACGGAGGCTTTGAATCGCTTGTGGAGAACATCATTGGCAATAATTGCTCGACCGGCATTCATTACACAATCTTTTGCAGCAGTGTCGACATGCCCGACCGTCGCAAGGAGTACAAGGGGTGTAGACTGGAATATGTAGGCCTTCATGCCAACGGCGCGTCAAGTGTGCCATACGACATCCTTTCGATGATGAGGGCTATTCGCGGCTTCGACACCATACTCGTGCTGGGCACGTCGGGGTGCATGTTCCTGCCCGTGCTCAAAAGGTTGAGCCGTAGTAAGATAATAGTAAATATCGATGGTCTGGAGCATCGTCGAGAGAAGTGGGGTAGGCGCACGAGGCAGTTCCTGCGCTTTTCAGAGGTGTGTGCCGTACGCAATGCAGACGTGGTGGTGGCCGACAACAAGGGCATTCAGGATTACGTTACCGAAACGTACCACAAGCCGTCGGTGTTGATTGCCTACGGCGGCGACCACGTGCTGCGCACCGTGGACGATGCCAAGCAGCAGGCCATCCTTAATCAATACGGGCTCGTCCACAAGGAGTACGCCATTTCGGTTTGCCGCATTGAGCCCGAGAACAATTGTCATTTGACGCTGAAGGCTTTTGCCCGCACGGGCCAGACGCTCGTGTTTATTGGCAATTGGGAGCACAGCGCCTATGGGCAGAAGCTGTATAAACAGTATGCCAACATCCCGAACATCAAGTTGCTCGACGCCATATATGACCTCGACACTCTTTACACCCTGCGCTCGCACGCAGCATGCTACGTGCATGGTCACAGCGCGGGGGGAACAAATCCGTCGTTGGTCGAGGCCATGTTCTTCGGTCACCCAATTATAGCCTATGATGTGATTTATAATCGTGAGACGACGTACAATAAAGCCTGTTATTTCTCTAATGTAGAGCAACTTGTGCAAATTTTATCACAAAACAATTTAAATGGTGAGGTGCTGAAACAGTTAGCCGAAAAAAATTATACATGGCGACATATCGCAAAGCAGTATGAAACTCTGTATTGAATCAGGCAGCCGTCATCTTGAATGGAAAAGCGTTATTCCATAAATCAATTTTACGTAATTAAAAAGTAATGCAACTCATATTGCTATCCATTGGCTAAGACAAGCGTTTGTAGCAACTTTTTCAATGATTCTTATTTCAAGCAGTTCCTGCGGTTATTCCGGGGCAGTAGAAATTTAGTGGGGGATTTGTTTTTATATTGAGAATGTATTCCGA